>Ga0209381_1000158_pt1 | contig 195944 bp, 157 predicted proteins | sample DewCreD2012metaG_FD_184111 | JGI IMG/M metagenome (GOLD analysis project Ga0209381, IMG submission 184111) | Hot spring sediment bacterial and archeal communities from British Columbia, Canada, to study Microbial Dark Matter (Phase II) - Dewar... ... | reverse complement strand
CCCATAAAATCAGGCTTATGACCGCCATCCCCCCCCCCCCCCTCCCCGTAAGTTTATAATAAACCTTAGTAGAAAAATTAAAATTTAAGGGATAAATATGAAAAAAATATTGTTTTTATTTTTATGTGGGTTTTTATTCTTATCAATTCATAATATACATTATTCTCTATTTGCACAAAATGAAAGCGGAGTCAGGCCAATTCCAGTTAGAGCTTTGAAGGCAGTGGGTTTTTATTATGATTCAACCAATTCAATGTTCCAGATTCAATATCCAATAATAAGAAGCATACCACCACTTTCGGTCAGCATGCCTTACGAAGTATTGATTTCTTATATATATCTCGATAGTTTGCTCAGATTTGCAACCAAAAGACAGCTCGATAGTCTAATTTCAACTTGGACATGCATTAACGACACTTTAGCCGGAGCAATAAAATACCTTTTTATTATTAATGATTATAATCCAATAATTTTTAATCAATACATTGATGAAACTAGTCATTATAGAAAACCCAGTAATACTTCTAATAATATTAGGGTAACTTATACTGATGGATATATTCCTGATACAACACAGCCACTGATTAGTTATGGGAAATATAAAGCAACATTATATGATTTCTATATCAATATTATCAACAAGTTATGCGAATTTTTAGATCCTGCAGAGAGAAATTCAATATTTTCACTTCTATACTCTGATTATATTTTTAGGATAAGAGTAATTAATATTGATTCAACATTAAATAAACTTGCACCGGTGGGCTTTGAAAATGATTTAAGATATAAAGTAACTGCTTTTGTAATTGATACAATCAAGGGAAAAATATTCAAAACAATACCACAAAACAATATTCATCTTAAAAAAACAAATAATAAATTAAATGATGAAAATTTTCCAATAGTCGAATTTCAATATTTAAGGAGAAATTACCAACTACCTCCAATTCTGGAATATGGAGATAACACTAGTGATTTGATAGAAGATACTGCTTTTGTTGTAAATTTTAATGAGTTTACAATGCATGAGGGGCAAGAAGCTATAGTTTTTATTCGACATAAAAATCATTTAATGGATCTTGAAAATGATTATTATGATCTTGGGTTAGAGCCTTCCTGTTCTTATAATGCTTTATTTATTGATTCTAATAATAATGTAAGAGACTTAAACAAATTCTGGACACAAAATATTATTACCCCTTACAGCAATTGGAAACAAAAAGTAAATGAGCTTATCAACAAGATTTTAAATATGAATTATTAAGGGTGATAAAATGAAAAAAATATTAATAGTATTTTGCTTAATAAGTATAAGATTTATCCTTAATTATTTCGATATTTTAGCTCTTAATACAGATTGTGATAATTGTAAGACAGCACACCCTCAAGGATTTCCTTTTGTATTTTGCAACACAAATACAAATATGTATGAATGGTTATGCTTAACTGATCCACATAATAGACCTTTACAGTTTCAGCATTTGAAACCATATAAGTTATGTGATATAACATATTCGTACAACTCTAGTAAATTAAGGTATGGGACTATTTCTGATCCTGATGGTTTTAATGTTTTTAATTCCATGAATGTAAATAATATTATCAGAGTTCAATTAGATAAATGGAGGAATATTTGCATACCTGTTCATGATGACAATTGTTATGAGTGTATTATTAGAATTGTATGGGCTCATAATGAAGATTATACCAGTTATCCTGGTAAAATCAATCATGCAGCATACACTAATCGGGAGCCTGAGGCCAGTAGTGGAATTCCGAGTTCTTGTAAATTAAATTGTTTAAAGTTTCAAATTATGCTAAATCATTCTAAAAGGAGATTGAATGTAGATTTTAATAAAATGCCAAGACCAGTTCCTGAGAATTTTTTTCTATACTGATTATACTCCAAAACCTAATGATTGGCCATTGAATTCATATCTTGACTTAAAAAAAGTAATATTGCATGAATTAGGTCATGCATTAGGATTTGAACATACATCAGCAAATTGCGGAGAATCAAATAGCATAATGAGTGATAATCCATATAATCATACAAGAGATCTATCCGATTATGACAAATGTATGTTTAGACTTCTTTATTGCTGTGAATCAATTAATGATGTCGAAGAGAATAATACTACTGAAACAAATGAACTGGTTATAATGCCAAATCCCTCCTCGGATTATTTCTATTTGGATTTTTTAGTTGGTGCGATAAATAATAATGTCAGTATAGTGATTTACAATCAATTAGGCATTCAAGTAAAAAAAGTAATGAATAAAATTTACCCTGATGGTAAATTCACTGAAAAGTTCAACATTTCAGATATAGCTTCGGGTGTTTATACGCTTGTAATTTCAAAAGGAACAAAGCAGGAAAAGAGAAAGATGGTTATTCTAAAGTAAACTAAATATGAAAATTTACATAAACCTACAACAGCAAAAAATATGTTATTATTATTTCTGAATTTTATGAGAGTAGGTCATTGCCAGGCTTTTTTTTATTTAAACCGTCATTCTTTGTTTGAGTGACGGTATTTTTTGGTAGTATAAAATACGACATAAATTTCAATAATACTACTACACAATAATAGTAAAAATAATTACATAGTAAATTATTATTATTTTTTTTTTGTAATTATGATTGGGATGTTTTTATGAATAAAATGAGATTAGCTTTTTTGGGGCTATTATTGATAAGCGGTAATTTAACATTAGCCCTAATTGCAAGTACAAAAGACCATCCACCTGATAAACCTGGCTGCGAAAGTCAGTGTTGTTTTAAAGTTAAAAATGGGAATCAAGTAGTTGTTTGTTATCATTTTAGACTAGCTACTGTTAAGTTTAATTTTTCAATTTATGCTTGGTGTTGGAATGGTGAATATTATCAGGAATATAATTGCGTTAATGGTTTTTATCTAAGGAATGACGTTTGTTGTTATTTTCATAACTAAAGAGGTACAAGCGGATGCCCACAAAGCTCAGAGGGAGAAGTTGAGGCGGAAGTTCAAAGTAGTATTGATGCAGAATATGAATGTTGGAGAAATATTCATATATCGAGTTGTAATAGTTATTCAAAAACTTATTCGAAACAAATATTTCCTAAATAAATAGGAAAAAAATATGAAAAAAAACATATTCATCCCGATTTTAACTTTACTAATTCTCAGAATAAACCTGTTCGCTGACTGTGATCCTCAGAAACATATTTATGCAATCAGCGATGAAGATTTCCGTTGGTTGCACTATGCGAGAATCGAAATTACATTTGATTCTGTTACTGTTTTTTGCAGTTATGGCGAGTTTAGTATTATTAATAGAAATGAACGAAATAACCTACACTTTGATATTGTCGATATTAATAAATATCAATGGTATTAAGGAGATACTGCCCAAGGCGAAGATGCCATTTTCTTAGAAAAAACGAGAACCAACACATTTTCGTATTCACCAGATTCGGAAATTAGTTTCTTTAGAGAGTTATCCATCGAACTGCCTTGTAATGTTGATTTCCCCTCAGATAACACAGACAATTTACCTTGGTATGCCAAGCCTTTCATTGTTCCACGACAGACTATTCAGGACGATTCAGAATGGCGACTGGAATTGAGAAGAGCTTCAGACAAAACTTTACTTCATACAATAGACAGCGTGGGAATATTAAGAAATGAAAACTTGATAATAGCACCACATTTTGGAACAGATGTTGTGAAAATGAATCATAAAAGACTATTGCCCAGTAATTATGCTAATATTCCTGATTATTTATGTATCTCTGCAAGAAGATATGGAACAACCCCTTACGGAATGTTATTGAAATTGAATCCATCTCATATTTCCCTTTCATCGCAAATGGAATATGATTCTTCCAATTATTTATATAAAATGAAATGTAGTTCTAGTGAAATTGCTTATACTGATAGTATATATTTTGACAAAATAATCCAATATACTGATAGTCTTTTCGCAGTTGATAGCACAATCAGCAGCACTTTTATTGATAGAATTTTCTTCCCGGATTCTATAAAAGCTGCTTTTTTTATGAACAGATATTTTGATACCATTCATATCGGCTCTGACCCTGCAATGATATTGTATGTGGAACGAAATCAAGGAAGTCAAAGAATAGGAGCTTATGGTAATAATCACAAACAAGGATCCTTAATTTCAAGAATCATTAATGCTTCAGAAAATAAAAGACATTATTTCTTTATCCCACTCAACTATATACTTGAAAATGATGAATATTATATTGAGATCTTTTCTTTGAATGGACAAAAAGTAATGGATATTAAACCTGAAGACATTTATACAACTAACAACAAGAGCAATTTGAAATTTTTTATTCCAAATTCCTTGTCTAATGGATATTACATGGTTTTTCTCAAAAACAGCAAAGGAGATGTATTAGTAACAACTCAAATGCACCATTATTAATTTTGCAAATTTAGTTTAATTTCATTGAATTTCTTTTAACAGTTCTCTTGGAAAAGATATGTGATAAAAAAGTTAGTATCATTGAAATCTTAAGAAATGCTGATTATTTAATTTTTTTTGCCGTTTTTGCAATTTCTTTCTCAAACACAACTGATTTAGCTCATTAAATATTATTATCCCCTTCATTATTCATATCAACAAAGCAATTAAATCAATTAAATTCCTGTGCTTTTTTTATCTCTGATAACGGAGAAATATATAATAATAAATTACTATAATCTAGTTTTTAAAAGCATCACTCTCAAGAATTTCATCCTTCATCAAAATTATTTTATTAAGATTTATTGGAAATTTTTAAAAATATTTGATTTTATCATCAAAAAACTTTAATTTAAAATTTTATTTAGTTTAATCAAAGTTTTGTTCCTTATCTTGGATTTGATGTAAGCTAAATTTATTAATAACTTCATTCAATAGGAGGATAAATGACATACCTGAAAAATCAAAAAGTATTATACTTCTTCATTCTTGTCACTATTGCATTAACCCTAATAAGGTTAACAGCCGTTGGACAAAATTTTCAACCTGCCGGTGTCAGTCAATTGTCCTTTATTGAGCCCCGACAACAGCAATATTCAACATATTTCATTCTGAATGGAAATATACAAAACCTGACCACTCCACGCTTTCTGAATGTATTCACTAAATTACCCGATAATCCAGATGTTTATGACTGGGTTATACAAAACATGCCTCTTGTGCCTTTTTCTCAAACCGAATTAATGAGCTTCTGGTTTAATCTGACTTATCTTGGATTAGAAAATGGAATACCCGTTGAACAACTTCTAATGGCATATTTTGTTACGGATACTTTTATGTTAATGCCTCCTCAGGAATTTTTTCCTAATGCTTTCATTCCCACTACTGTCAGTCAGGTACAATATAATGTCGGCAATGGATTTATCAGAGAAGCTTATAATATTGGTTTTTTTGACAAGCAGCCACTCATATTTAACCAGATAAACGTTCAGGAAATGCTCGAAAATCTTCCAAATTTACTTCAATATCGTGGCTGCAGAGTTCCAAATGTTGATTTGGATTCAACAACAAACCCACCGGGTAGCGTAACAGGGTATGCTGGTGATAAGAATGCCTGCGGTCCTGCCGCTGCTGCAAACAGTATGCAATGGCTTGAATCAGTCCATCCTGAGATAAAATCAAATTTATCTCTAAGGGAAAAATTGGTTGAACTTAGCAAAATGATGAAGAGAGAAAATAATAGCGGTGTTACCACTGAAGAATTTATTAAAGGGAAACTCGATTTTATTGACAAATACAAACTTCCAATCAAAGTGAAATTTCAGGCTTATGACACAGATACAAACAACATAAAATCCCCAAATGATAAATATCGCAACGAAGCAAAAAATCAAAATGCTAACAAATCAGACAGAACTAAGTGGTCCGTAACATGGGATTTTTTATTTAATGAAATGAAAGATGGCGAGGACGTTGAACTTCTACTCGACTCTTACACAGTTGACGATGAAGGTAATATCGTTCATACTGGCGGACATGTTGTTACAGTCTCGGGCGTCAGTCAGATTGGTGGAATAAAAAGAGTCTGGGTAAAAGATGATGCAAATCAAAGAACATCAGGAGGTACAGAACAAACTCCCCTAACATGGCAATTAGTTAGCGAAAGAAGTGGTATCCCATATTTAAAAGAATGGTCTGAAGGTTACGATGTAACAATAGTAACAGGGATTATATCCGAAAGTTTTGATCCGTCGGTTCAATTCACTTTTGACCCTAAGAAAACAACTATTGGCAGATTGTCTTTCGAAGAACCTTTCCTTGCACCAAACACAACAAGCGGAATTATGGGCTTTTATCTTTTTGAAAGCAGTCAATTAAAATATATAAATGCCCTTGCAAGAACTTCCGAAACGATGCAGCCTGTTTGGCTGGTTAAGAATTTTCCCGTTATGCCTTTTCATAAAGACCACTGGGTTTCTTATCCTGTTGAGCTTGGATCTTTGAATCTTAATGAAAATATTCCAATTCAGGTTCAGTTTTTCGTAAGCGATTCAAATATACGCTCTAAACCAAACTGGCAGGTTGATTCTTTCTTTGATGTTTTTTATAAAATTGAATTAAAACATTTTGTTCCGGATGGAGCCCCAGAATCGCAACCATCAAATGTAATATCAGATGTAATACCAGCCACATTCAGCGGTCTTCAACAACCAAAGGATTCAGTTTACAGAGGTTGCACAGTTCCAAATATTGATTTGAATGACACTGAATACCCTCAATCATCAAATTGGACAGGCGACCTGAACGCCTGTGGACCTGCATCTGCTGCTAATAGCATGCACTGGCTTTCTGAAACCCATCCAAAAATCACTCAAGATCTACCTTTAAGAAAAAAGATGGAAGAGTTAAGTCAATTTATGAACAGACTAAACTCAAAGGGTGTTAATACTTATAATCTGGTTCGAGGCAAGCTTGATTTTATTGATAAATACAAATTACCTATTAAAGTTAAATTCCAAAGTTTTTGGTTCAAAAAAGATTCGAATGTAGCATCTCCAAATAATAAGTATAAACACTTTGCAGAAAACAAAAATAAATCAAATAATGCATATCCAGAATGGGATTGGTTGGTAGAGGAGATGAAAAACGGAGAAGATGTTGAACTTCTTTTCGGCTATTATGATAGTAATGGCAACCGAAGAGGAGGACACTGGGTTACAATTACCGGTGTCATAGAATCCGGGGGCGAGAAAAGGATTTGGGTAAAAGATGACTTACTCCAAAATGCTGCTGGTTATGGAAAAACTAACGACAACAGAGATTCGACTGGTGAAGAACTAATACCGTGGGGTTATAACAAAGCTGGTATTCCTGTTCTAAGGCGATTTGGTTTTGATGACTGGCAGTTAAGAGTTGAAAGCCTTGTTTCAGAAAGTTATGATTCAACAGTAAGTTTTGAACCTCCAAAGACTAATCTGAAGATAAATATCTTGGAGCCGGGTTCTGATCCATTTGATTATCCGCCCTATGGAGGCTACATCTCTGATATTTATCCCAAAAATGAAAACTTATATTACAGAAATATCGTTTTGAAAAATCCAGAAAATGATGCCCTTGATTGGGCTGTCCGAAACTTGCCCATTATGCCCTTTGATGCTTCCAGAAGAATGTCAATCGGTATTAATTTCAAACCATTGCTCATTAACGACAGGTTGCCGGATAGCCTTGATGTCTTTATTTATGATGTTTTTGATACTATTAAACCTATTCCCTCGGACTCAGAATTCTGGATTAGAATCAAAATACTAAAAAACCCTTATGATGTAGCAGTTGGAATAATTGATTATGATACTTCAAGGATCTATATACCTTTTGTTTATGATTCAATTTATCATCCGATATTCAACATCAAGGAAAATTTGAAAGATTCAGTCTATATAGGTTGCAATATGCCAAATATTGATCTTGATTCTACTTCACATCCAGCCACAGACAATTATGCAGGTGATAAAAACGCCTGTGGTCCGGCTGCCGCAGCTAATAGTATGCATTGGCTCGATAAAGTTCATAAACTGAATACAAATAAAACATTAAGGGAAAAATTAGAAGAATTAAGCAAATATATGGAAAGGCAAAAGGAGCGTGGAGTTACAAACGATCAGATGATTAAGGGAAAACTTAAATTCATAGCAGAAAATAAACTGCCAATTGAGGTTAAATTCCAGAGCTTCAGACATAAAAAGGATTCTGTTGTTTCAATTAAAGATAAAGACGGCAAGGAAATCCAGGCGAAGAACAAAAATACCAAAGACAATGGCTATCCAACATGGGATTGGCTCGTTCAGGAAATGAAAGATGGGGAAGACGTTGAATTAATTTATGGTAGATACGATTCTACCGGCAAAAGGCTTGGAGGTCATGTTGTTACTGTAACTGGTGTTCTGGACGATAAAGGGGTTAAGCGTATCTGGTTCAAGGATGACACCCGTCAAACATCTGCTGGCTTGAGAAAAAATCCTGACGACTCTCTTGAAACCGGCGAAGAAGTTGCCACTTGGGACACAATCCCCGGCGGGATTCCTGTTTTAACACGATGGGGGTCAAAAAGCAGACGAATTGAAGCGATTATTTCCGAAAGCTATGTCGAGCCTGTATCTCCTCCAAAACCAATTATAAACAGTATTAAGCTCGAAAAAATTAAATTCACTGATGATTTGAACAAGAATCTTGATTTCATGCTTCTTACGGTTAATTATACGCCTGTTGACAAAATCAACTTTATGAATATTATTCAAAAAACCACCGATGATTCTTTCGATTGCTGGTGGTCTGGTAAAAATATAGTTATACAGAAAGGTATTAATGGTGGTATTAATGCCAGCTGGATAACAAATACTTGTGCCATAAGGAAAACAGATAAAACCGGTGATATTCCAAATGAAACTGAAGAATATGAGATTTCGGTTGTTTTCTCTGATTCTGTATTAACAACTATACCACAAAAGGATAGTGTTTACAAGGTGGCGGTTACCGAAAGAGTGGTCAATTCAATAAATGATTTAACTGAAGGAGTTCTGGGAATAGGCTTTAGACCCGATGAATTACCATTCTATCAAACAATTAAAAATCCTGATTTGATTTACCTAGGTGATGGAATGCCGAATATTGATTTGGATTCCACTCAAAAACAAAGTATTGATCCTAATTATGCAGGTGATTTTAATGCTGGCAATCCAGCGGCAGCATCGAACGCTTTCGAGTGGCTCAAAAGTAATCAATCAGAGATAAAAGATAATACAACGCCAAGAAATAAGCTTGAAATTCTGAGCAGGTTTATGAACAGGCAGAAAAACAAGGGTTCATCAGTTGTTGATATGATCAAAGGCAAACTTGCATTGATTGATAGCTTGAAACTTCCTGTTTCTGTCAAATTCCAGCTTGTCAATTTCGGTAATGATTCAATATTATCTCCGAACAAGACCTATGGACATTATGCGGCAAATAAAAATTCTGAAGCTGGGTATCCAACATGGGAATTTATATCCTCAGAAATTAAAAAAGGGAGAACAGTTGAATTGATGCTGCAATGGATTGACAAAGAGGGTAATCTGTTTGGTAGCAAGACTGTTAATGTTGCTGGTATATCTAATGCCAACGGACAGAACATAATCTGGTTGGCAGAGGATTTGGACCATAGTAAATCTGGTGGGGCTATAATCACCCAATCCAATTTTAAAGAGACTACAACAGCTATTTCAAGGTCTTATCTCCTCGACAGAACTCTCGGTGATACCACTTGCTGGGTAGTTGCTGCAGTTTCTCAGGGTTATGATCCGAGCATGAAATTTCTTGATGTCTCTTCCGATTTAAATCTGTCTGATTTAACAATTTCTATTTCAAGAAATCCCGTTTATTTGAATGAATCAGCTTATTTAAATATTATGAATCCAACAGATGGATTTATGAATCTGAAACTCTATAACATAAATGGAAATGAGGTTGCTGATATTATGAACGATTGGGTAGCTTCAGGTAAGTTAGTCGTAAACCTGAATATAATTCTAAACAAACTAATACCTTCTGGTATGTATTATATTACAGTAAAAACAAAGGATAAAATTAAAGTTTTGCCGATAATATTAATTAACTAATAGTATGATCTTGCTATGTCAATGATCTTTTAAAATTATATGGGCTGTCTTAAAAAAACAGCCCTAATTATTTCACCATTGATATACTTTAAACAATTGTAATTAAACGAAGTTTAAGAATTATTATAAAATCAATTTATCGTCATATCAATTAAATATAATTATATGTAGAAAAGCTAAAATTAATCACTTAGTGATTACACATTGGTAACAATAAAAGGACAACAACAAGACTAATCGCATTGCGATTACATTGAGAAAAAAATTAATATGCAAAGATAAAATATAATCACTACGTGATAATGGATGGATTTGCCAACTTAATGTTACTATAATTAAATCACTACGTGATTCAAATAAAGTATTATTAAAAAAATCTTTCAAAAAACTTTGTTTATTAGCTATTATATTTAGAAATATATTATAATATGCAAAGATAAAATATAATCACTACGTGATAATGGATGGATTTGCCAACTTAATGTTACTATAATTAAATCACTACGTGATTCAAATAAAGTATTATTAAAAATATCTTTTAGCAAATTTTGTTTATATATTTTTTTTTCCAATTAAATCAATTATGTTCATTAATTATGTAACAGTATTCTGTGCCTCAAGCAACAGATGCGATAAATTTTATCTTGAAGAAGCCGAAAAGCTTGGCGAATTACTCGCCAAAAGCAACAGGACAATATTTTATGGTGGTGGAAAAGTTGGATTGATGGGAAAACTTGCAGAGGGTTCACTCAGGTATAAAGGAAAATTGATAGGAATTATAACCGAACAACTCAAAGAACTCGAACTTGGTAATAATGAAATAACTGAATTAAGAGTAGTCCCTTCTATGCATGAAAGAGAAGCTGGTTTGATTATGAATGCCGATTGCATAATAGCTTTGCCCGGAGGCTGCGGCACAATTGAAGAGCTTATGCAGGCAATAACATGGAAACGGCTTGGAATTATAAATACTCCTATAATTATTGTCAATCTCCGAAATTTTTATGAACACCTCATTAAAATGCTGGAACTGACTATCAAGGAAAGATTTATGAAAGAAGAATATCTTGAACACTGGTCGGTTGTTAGTTCAATCGAAGAATGTATGGATATAATTGAAAATTTAAAAATTCCCAATCAAAATACAATTGATTTAAAAAACCCACCCTTTTTGGCTTAAGGAAATTGATAATTTACTCAGATTTTTTCAGGTTGCAAGGATAATATTATATTGTTATTTTTTGAAAAGTAACAGATTATAGCTGAAGTATGTTGATTATTTATTGATTCTACTTGAATAATTCCTTTATCATACCCCAAGTTCTTCGAATTGAACTAACATTATGAATAACGCTAACTGTATTGCTGTAAGTAAAAGAATTATCCTTGTGAATTACTTTAATCCTATAGGTAAAATTATTATTTTTCATTATTTTTTCGTAATCATCGCCACGAAGAAAAGCCTCTTCGTCAGTATATTTATAATTATTGGGGTAGCCTTTTGCCTCAATAGTAGTAATTCTTGTAAATGGTTGCTTGGTGGAAGAACGCTCTATTTCATACAGGCTGATGTTTGATTCGCTCGTGGATTTCCATTCAATTGTAATAACTTTGCCATTCGAGGTGGCTCTTAAATACTCAAAAATCTCGGCTGCAAATAAGTAACCGGTTGAAATTAATAATAATACCAATAATATTTTGATTTTCATCATCCAAAAATAGTTATTATTTCAATAAAATACAAGTATAAATTAAAGATTTATTGTTGATCGATGTTTTTTTCTTCAACTCTTTTAACCACAACCAGAGTTCTATCGTCTGAGTATTCAGAATTGGTAGTGAATTTAGATACTTCTTCCAGAATATAATATGCAATTTCCTTTGAACTCTTTCTGTGATATTTTTTTATTAACTTCTTTAGTCTTTCAACGCCAAACAGTTCTCTTTGTGCGTTTAGAGCTTCTGATATACCATCTGTATAAAGCACTAAAATATCGCCAGTCTGCATGGTTTTATTTTCAACGTTGAATTTTTGATCCTGCATAATTCCAAGGAGACCGCCAGTTGGTTCAAGAAGAGTAAATTCGTCGGTGTTTGGTCTGTAATGAATAGGTTCACTATGTCCAGCATTACAGTATAACACAAGCCTGTTCCTTGATAATGTCAATTCGCAATAAAAAAGCGTTACAAACCTTTCGTAAGGAAAGGTATTAAAAACTAATGTGTTTAATCTTGAAATCAGTTCTGACATTCGAGGTGCGAAGCCCATCCCCATTTTAATCGCCCCGGAAACAAAGAGTGCCTGAATAGCCGCCGGTAAACCCTTGCTTGCTGCATCGCTAATAATTATTGATAATTTTTCTTCTTCTTTTTCTGTGCTTTCGATAAAATCGAAATAATCCCCACCTACTTCGCTATCTGGAATACAAACACCAAATATATCAAAATCATGAAATTTGTAATGATGATCTGGAAGTAAGTTTCTCTGTATTTCGGAAGCTGTAACAATATCTTTCCTTATTTTTTCGCTCTCAATCAAAGAACTGAGATTTCTTAAGGCTGCCGATGTAACGCTGCTGATTATATTAAGCTCATCAAAAAAAGATTGTTTAATTTCCGAAGCATTAAAAGCAAGAACCCAATTATAAAATTTCCCGGCAGGCGTTTTCCTTATCTGTCCTAATCCGGTCATTGAATACAATTGAATACCTTTTTCCTGTAGCAATGAATCAGTCTCTTTTCTAAGAACTACTCTTTTCTTTATTAATTCAGACAAAGCTGGTTGGTCCGCTATTGATATGGTATAATCGTCCGGAATCTTTTCCATGTTCCCATATTGAAATTTCAGAGTGTAGCTTTTATTATCCGGATTCAACTCCCATATCCTACCGCCGTTGATTTCAAAATCCTTTGTATTTACTAAATCTTTCACCAGCGAGATAAGTAAATCAAGCTCTGACTTAAAATTACCCGACACAAGTTTTTCTACTAACTTGAAATTCTGTCTTTGTTGAACATAATTTGAATACACTTTTCAACCTTTTATGGTTAAATATTAAAAGTAGAATAAAGAAGGGTTTGAGGTATATATATTTTTTATTTAATAAATTTTAACCAATTATTCTTTTTTCTATCCAGCAATTCAAATGAAGTAATAAAATAGCTTAGATTTTAGAATAATCACGTAGTGATTATATATTGGTTCATTAGATGTTTATTCATAGATTATATAATCACTATGTGATAAATGTGGAAAAGCTGATTGTCTGTTACCATTATTAAATCACTACGTGATTTATAAAAAATTTTGTCTCTTGTTTGTCATTCTATCAGGAAATTCGAATGTTGCGATAAAATAAATTAGAATTGATAATAATCACGTAGTGATTATATTTTGGTAACCAGAGGTCAATGAAATAATTCCTATCACGTAGTGATTATATATTGGTTCATTAGATGTTTATTCATAGATTATATAATCACTACGTGATAAATGTGGAAAAGCTGATTGTCTGTTACCATTATTAAATCACTACGTGATTTATAAAAAAATTTAATAAGTAAATCTCTAATCTGACAAACAGAAGATTTTTTTACCTGAAATTTTTTTCGAAAACATCCTGCCAGTATTTTAATTTTTTTGAATTATTGCTTTGCAGAATCTGTATGCATCTTTCAATATAATCCTTTGCAACCGTTCTGTTACCAATAGATAGTTCAACTATTGCCAGCTCACCATAGCACTCGGCAATAAGTTCGTAGTAATTTAATTTTTCAAATATTGATGTTGCTTGAACCAAATAGTTTCTTGCTTCTTCTGTTTTTCCGGCTATTTTTCCGTATAATTGTCCCAGTCTCTTTTTTGTTACTGCCGTATTAAACAAATCTTGATTTTTTTCGAATTCTTCAAGGTCTAATTTGAGTTTTTCCAGAAGTTGTTGATTTGTTAATATGTTTTTTTCTTTTATCGAAAGAGCTATTTCGTTCTTTTCTGAACTTGCAATTAAAGGCTCAAGACTTCTTTTTTCAATGTTTTTTTCTTTTTTTATGGTTTCTTTCTCGTTTTTTTCGATTATTATCTCGTCAATGACATTATTTCCTTCGTTTCTTTTTATTTCATCGGTTGAGCTTAAAGGTAAATATGAAATCTGATAACTTGATTTGGTTTGATTTGTATAAAAGTAAGAAACAATTGAACCAGTAAAAAATAAGAAAAGCATGGAAATAAAAAGTGCATAATTTTGAAAGAGTTCTTTCCAATTAACAGGAGCAAATTTTGTTACTGGTTGATTTTTTAAATTTTCAATTAAATCTGCTTTGAAGCCCCCAATAAAAGCAATATCCGAATCTCTGAGCTTCATTCTGGATTCATTCAAATTCTTTTCAAGTTCAACCAAACCAGTTAATTCGTGATTTAATTGTGGGTCGGATTCCATCAATTCAGAGAACTTCTGTTTGTCAGAATCCGATAATTCATTATCTAAATACTTTCTTAAAAATTCATCTTTTTTCATACTATTGACTCCTTCAAAGGCATTAAAGCCTTCATTAAGAATTTTTTTGCTCTGAATATTTTTATTTTAACCTGTGCCATTGACCAATCTTTGATCTCTGCAATTTCTTTATAAGAAAAATCATCATAATATCTCATTTTAATCAGTTCTTTATATTCTTCCGGTAATTCTTCAATTTGTTTCCTTACAAAATCCGCTAACATAAAATCATTTTTTTCGGTTCCGTAACTTATCAAGGAATTATCTTTGATTTCCTCGTAATGAAATTTGTTCCTTTTCTCCAAAAGGCAGTAGTTCCTTGTGATAATCATAAGCCATGCTATGAAACTACCACCTTTGAATGTATCCTTTTTTTCAACCACACTTGTAAATACTTTTTGAAAAACGTCTTTAGCACGCTCCCTGTCGTTGAAAGTTCTCAAGCAATAAGCAAAGACTTTCTTGCTGTATTTCTCATACAAAACAGTAAAAGCATCAATATCTTTCTTGCTTTTGAATCTATCAAACAATTCTTCATCATCTATTAATTCCAATTTTCTACCTTCCATAACATAAGAAATACATGCAGATGAATAATGTTACAAAAAATATTTTGAATAAGTCATTACAATTAACGTCTAATACTTTTTTTAATTTACCAATTGTTACGGTTATTGTATGCTTGATTTAAAGTTTATTCGGGAAAACAAAGAACTTGTCAGCCAAAACATTATCAATAAAAACGAAAATGTCTCGATTGATAATATTGTCAGACTTGACGAAAGAAGAAGGGCTATTATTCAGCAAGTGGAACAGCTGAAAAATCAGAGAAATGTTGTTACTCAGGAAATTTCGAGACTGAAGAAGGAAAAGCTCGATGCTGGCGAAAAAATCGCTGCTATGAAAGAAGTCTCTGATATTATTAAATCTCTGGATGACGAACTGAAGGATATTCAGGATGAATTGGAGTCAGAATTATTAAAAATACCAAATATGCTCGACAGCTCTGTCCCAATAGGGAAATCTTCGGAAGAAAACCAAGTGGTTCGATCTTGGGGTGTGCCATCAGAAAAGCAGACCAAAAATCATCTGGAAATATCTAAGTCCCTCGGTATTCTTGATTTCGAAAGAGCAACCAAAGTTACAGGCTCCGGTTTTGCCTATTATGTCGGCAAAGGAGCTGCTCTGGAAAGAGCTTTGATAAATTTTATGCTTGACTATCATATTACAAATCATAATTATACTGAATTGATTCCTCCTCTGGTTGTCAATCCCGAATCAATGAAAGGAACCGGGCAGATACCTAAATTAGCCGATGATATGTACTTTATTGAAAAAGATAACCTTTATTTGATTCCTACTGCCGAAGTGCCAATAACAAACTATTTTTCGGGTGAAGTACTAAAAGGTGATGAACTAACAAAAAAATTTGTAGGTTTCACCCCTTGTTTCAGAAGGGAAGCAGGTAGTTATGGCAAGGAAACAAGAGGATTTCTCCGTGTTCACCAGTTTAATAAAGTTGAATTAGTCAAATTTTCAAAACCTGAAGACTCCTTTGACGAATTGGAAAAACTTGTGGCTGAAGTAGAAAAAATCCTGCAGATTCTTGAAATTCCCTATAGAGTGGTTTTGTTATGTTCGGGCGATACAAGTTTTTCAAGTGCTAAGACTTATGATCTGGAAGTCTGGTCACCCGGTGAACAAAAATGGCTTGAAGCTTCAAGTTGTTCTAACTTTTTGGATTTTCAGGCTCGTAGATCTAATATCAGATTCAAGAGAACACCAAATGATAAGCCTGAATTTCTTCATACCTTGAATGGCAGTGGTCTTGCTACCTCCAGATTAATTGTTTCAATTATTGAAAACTATTATGACGACGAAAATAAAATTCGTATTCCAGAGGCATTGAAAAGCTATTGCAAATTTGATTATATTTAATACTATTTCTTTTTTAATAATTAAGTCATTCTAATTATATGTTTGTTTATATGTTGATAAATAAAAATACGTTTTAGTAAATATTTGATTTTGATAGAGATAGAAAAGTATCAATATAAAAGAAAAATGTTGAAAAAATTATTAAAATTGAGATTATTTGTTTGAAATTAATAAATGTTAAGATTTGTTAAATTTTTTAACAATTTGTTATTGTATTTTACAAAAGATATAATAATAAATTTTTAATAATTGTTGAAAATAATTTTAAAAAAATTAAAAAATATTTATTATGAAAGAAAAATTAGCAATTGCATCAGACCATGCCGGATATGATTTAAAACAAAAAGTTATCAACTTATTGCAAAATGAAGGCTATTTCGTTGAAGATTATGGAACTTATGACGAAAACTCCTGCGATTATCCCGATTTTGGTTATAAAGCGGCGAAATCAGTAGCATATGGACTAAATCAATATGGTATATTGATTTGTGGGACCGGTATAGGTATGAGTATAGTCGCTAATAAAGTTAAAGGAATCAGGGCAGCAAACTGTTGTTCTGTTTATATGGCAAGACTTGCAAGAGAGCATAATGACGCTAATATACTAACTCTTGGAGCTCGATTATTAACTTTCGAAGAAGCAAAAGCCATTATATTAGAATTTTTAAATGGAAAATTTCAAGGGGACCGTCATATAAGAAGAATTAATAAAATTAATGAACTAACCGGTTTTTAGTCTATGGATGATATGAATGAATTTCAGGTTGATGTACTCGCTATAGCTGCTCACCCAGACGATGTTGAATTAGCCTGTGGTGGAACTATTGCCAAATTCACCGAAGAAGGTTTTTCAGTAGCTATTGTTGATTGCACAAACGGGGAACTTGGCAGTAGAGGAACTCCAGAAATAAGGGCAATAGAATCAAAAAAAGGTGCTGAAATATTAGGTGTGAAATTCAGAGAAAATCTCGGTTTACCTGATGGTAAACTAACTGTTGATGATGAGTCAATTGAAAAAATGATAGTAATAATTAGAAAATACAGACCAAAAATTGTTTTTGTTAATCCTCCTTATGAAAGGCATCCTGACCACGAAGCAAGTCATTTTATTTTAAGAAAAGCAATGTTCAAAAGCGGGTTGATTAAGGTGGAAACTATGTATGAGGGTAAAGTTCAGCCACCATTGAGAATTAGAAAAATGTTCTGTTATATGCAATCTTATGAATTTCCACGAAAACCAGATTTTTATGTTGATATTACATCTACATTTGAAAAGAAAATGAATGCTATAAAAGCTTATTCCTCACAAGTTTGGGTTCCCGGTCTATCGGATCCAAACGGTCCGGTAACCAGACTATCGAGACCAGAATTTTTGGAAGAACTGGAGGCAAGAGCCATATACTTCGGAACTCAAATAGGGGTTAGATTTGCAGAAGCTTTCTATTCAATTGAACCATTAGGTTTTAAAAACGTTTCCGGGCTTTTTTGAAATATTAATATAAATAATACTTTTCTTTTGGAGCAAAAGTATTTAAATCAGTCCTATAATTATCAAATTGTTATCTTGATTAATTGGCGATATAACTCTTAAAATTTCTTCATTAACATCAATTATAGCGTCCGGTTTTATTATTTCTTCTATACCACTTAGAAAAGGGTGATAAAGAACAACTTTCTTTTGCTTTTTAAGCTTTGAAAACAGCTTTCTGAAGTTGTAATTATTGATGATTGAGGGTTCAATCGCAAGCAGAGTATAGTTATTTATTTTTTCGCCATTTCTGCTTTTAATAAAATTAATTTCTCCTATGCTTGCAACAAGTTCTTGCTCTTCATAATCTTTGAGAATAAATTCATATTGGAAGGTAATATTATTAAATTCAATAATATCTTCATTTTCAAAAGGATACCATTCAATTATGTTAGAAATTGTGTCATAGCCGATATAAGTTTTAAAAACTTTATTATCGCTTGAAATTTTAATTTGCCATTCTTTCAAACCTGCCTCACTGAAGGCTGAAGGATAAAATCTTATGAAAGGTATATTTAAGGAGCTTACTGTATCAATTTTGATTGCGAGTTTTTCTTTTTTTCCTTTTTTGTCAAAATAATGTAGGTGATAGATGTTTTTTATATATTCAATCTCTTTCGCAATTGATTCTGTGCCATCATCAGAGACAAATACGGTTCTTAATTCACCATTCAGAATTGGAAGAGGTTTAGGAATAAAACGTTCGTAAGTCTCTTTAATATTAATTATATAGACTATGTTGTTATCCGATAATAGTGTATCGTAAAGTATGCTTGTGCTTTTCAATATTGTTATTTCGTTAACTATTTGAGAATTGAAGTTAGTTAATGTGTCTCTTGTTAATATTGTATCAATTCTAATGTTTTGTTCTGTTTTATTAATAAAAACTAAATTTATACCCGCAGATAGAGATGAAAATTTCCATGTATCAGATGATAAAATACTATTTGTAGTAAATTTAAAACATATCCCGGGCGAAAAACCGATTTTTCCAATTGATAAAATATTCTCACCAAGAGACAAGGTTACGTTAGGAGCATATATCAAACCATTAACACTACTGATTTTACCCTCGTGATTACCTATAGGATAAATAAAGTCCAAATTTTCGGGGGAAATAATTTTTTGACTTTGCTTGAAATATGTTTTGATTGGTATATTTAAACCAAGTCCCAGCGTCAGATTAAATGCTTCAAAAAAATTATATCCAAAACCAATGGAAAATTCAAGATTATTAAAATCGGTTTCAAGATCGTGAAGTATATCGGCTTCAATCGGCTCGCCCTGAATTATCACTATTACCTTTTCAACATCCTGAAAGTCTAATTCAGGTTTAGAATATAGAAGTGAAGATGAAATAAAGAAATTATCAGAAATATTTAAGCTCAATATTCCACCAATTCCGATTACGGGTTTATTATTTAATATTGTCAATGGGATTGGCGGTCTTGGAACGTCCGGCAAAGAACTAAAATCATAAGTATAGTTAAAGAAAGAAATATCGCTTCTCAATCCTATATTTTTTATTAATTGTTGAGACCATAAGGAATTAACAGATATAAAAAACAGAGAGAGAGCAATTATTGATATTTTTAGCTTAAATTTCACAAACAAATTATTAATAATACTATCGAATAGAAAGTAAATATAAGAAATTCAGATAAAAATCAGTAGAAAAATGATTTTAATTGATTTGTTTCTCTAATATATCCTCTAACAAAATTGAAGCTTCTGAAAGCTCCGGGTCAAGTTTTTTTGCCCAAACAAGCATTTTCCGGGCTTCTTCGTAAGCCATAACGGTTAAAAAGCATTTACCAGCTCCAAGACAGGCTCTTGCATTTGTGGAATTGTATTTCAGAGCCTCTGTATATAAGCTGAGAGCTGATTCGGCATCATCGAACGAAAGAAAAATATCAGCTGTATCAGTTAACAAGTCATCAAGTGATATTCCTAAACTTGTGTCAAACTTTCTTGTTCTCCATGTGTTAAATAATTCTGTTAAAAGTTCAAGGGCTTCTGTATCCAGCCCGGAAAGAGCCAGATATTTTGATTTAATATATTTAACATCTGTGTCGTCGCTATCAATTTTTTCGGCATTGGAAATAAATTTAAAGGATAAGTCAAAATCTTTTTTCAACATATAAATTTCAGCAAGCCTCAAAAATGAATGAATCTTATGCCTTCCATCGTATTGCTTGATATTTATAATTTGTGAAAACAATTCATCTGCTTTATTATAATTCCTTGATTGATACTCAGATTCAGCCTCCAGAAAAACATCAATTTCATTTTTTTCATCTATCAGAGACTTTTCATTTTCATTTGCAAGGTTCAAATCATAAAGAACATCTAATCTGGAAAGAAGTTTAAGGGTTGCACGCTTCCATGTCCAGCTGGTTCTTGCTCTATGTGCGGCTATTATGCCTTTTAGCTTAACTGGTGCTGGTTTACTGTAAATGTCTTTCATTATTTCTCCCAGAGCATCTTGATCGGGTTCAAGAACAAAGGCTTCGCCGGTAAGTTGATGACCGTCAATTACATTTCCTACAGAGCGTTTCATTGCTGGAATATACCATGCTACATTTTCATCCGTAAAATCGTCTGTTGAACCGCCCTTAGTAACTATTACCGGCAATCCGCAAGCCATTGCTTCGAGCGTTGGAAGGGAAAAACCTTCGCCCCGGTAAGGGCAAACAAATACATCGCAAGCTCTGTAAAGCGATGCCATCTCGGTTTCGGTTAATGAATTATCAATATAAATGATTTCTGGGGCACCGGGTTTAACTTTGAGAATTTCTATTTGTTCTTTTGCCGTTTGTCCTTTATAAAATGAATCACCACCCATATCTTTAACAATCAGAGAGACATCATCATTTGAATTAAAAGATGAAGCATAAGCATTAATGAGTATATCTATGCCTTTTCTGAAAATTGTGCCCCCGACGAACAGGAATTTTAATCTTTTTTTCGTGGGAAGTTTATATTTTTCACCAACTGGCTTAAATATTTCAGGGTCAATTCCGTTGGGGATCACCTGCACTTTATTGAAATCAACACCTGAATTGATAAAACTCTGTCGTGAATAATTGCTTGGGGTCCATACTTCGTCAGCCTGATTGAATAAATCCGCAAAATCCTTTCTCAGAGTAGAGAACTCCCATGGCTGCATAATTATCCATTTGGCACCTTTGGGTGACTCGAATTTTGGTGGCCACTGATGGCGAATCCAAACATAAGGGAGCTTTGATATTTCATCATCAACCTTATCCTTGAAACGAATGTCGTGCTTTATCAATTCTTCATTTTTACGGTTTTTTTCCGGTAAGTATGTCTCAGGTTCATAGGGTATAATGGTTAATTCAATATTATCCAAATTTACCAAATTTGAACAATGTTCCCTGTTTATCAGGGCAAGAGAATGATAAACAAATTGAGAACCTTCCCAGACTATGTTTAATTTCTTGTCTGTCTTCTTTGATTTTTCTAAGTTTTTTGTAATTTCTTGTTTGTTAAAAGAACTGCCGTTTGTAGAAAAGTCAAAACTCAACTGCTCTGCTTTAACAGAATTATATCGAACTTCTATTCCATTCCAATCAAGAGAATAATCAGGCAGAATGCCATCAACGTCAATTAACCTTAATTTTCTGTTTTTATTTGAATAGTTCACAAAGAAATCAAAAATTACTTTCTGATAGTCACTGCTCCAGTTTAATCTAACATCTACTGTTTTTGGAGCTTCGGGTATATATTTATATCTATCAATTTCGGCAAAAGCAGAAACAATTTTTTCCGGAGTAAGTTGATCCATACATTCTATATTGCATTTTTTTGTCCAGTAACAATTCAGGCACTCAAGAGAATCATTTCGAACTATAGAAAAACCTGCTGAGTGGTTTCCAATTAAAGCAGGATTGGTAAGCCCGGAAATTAAAAGGGTGGGTTTTTTTAACAAATTGTGAGCAACGTGGAAAAAAACACTGTCAATTGTTATAAAAGAGTCGCAATATTTTGCAAGAGCAATTTGTTTTCTAAGGCTAATACCTTTCGAACCACAGTTCAGAACATCAAGACCCTCTCCGTAGTTTTCGTGAAGACCGAAAAGAATGAATTTATGATTAATATATCTATTTCTTAATTTATTAAGTAGTTCAGATCCATAAGGATAAGAGCGTTTCGTATCCTTATTTGTAATTAATTGAAGTCCAATTATTTTGTCGCCTTTAGCAAAACTATTAATTTCTTCTTCAGCCCAATTTAATTCCTCTTGCGATATATTATATACTAAATCCTTGGAGTTTAAGTGAATTCCTGAAATATTAGCAAGTATATCCATAAAGTGGATTCCATTGAAGTATTCCGGTAGGTTTGCTATCAGATTATTATAATCAATAATCCTATCAGATTTTGAAATGAGAAATTTTTCTCTTTCGGTATCCTGTAAGACAAATTCTTTAATATCAGGATTTTTCTGAAATACCGGTTCAACCATCTTTATGCCTGAAACGTAAATATCGAGGTTCGGGTGTTTGGTCTTGATTTGATGAATAATTGATGTGATCATAAGGGCATCGCCAAGAGCAGGAGTAAGTCTAACCAGAATTTGTTTGCCCTCTGAATAATTAAAATTCCAGAAAGATGAAGCAAAGCTTGTCAGATTGTGTTTGCTTGCTATTTCTCTCATTAATTGAGCTGATTTCATATCCATCGGGAAAAGCATTCCGTTTTCTAATTTAAATCCGTCGTTACGGAAAAATTCAACAGCATCTTTTTTAATAAGCTGGGACCATTTGTCCATAAAACGGATTCTGTTTTTTATATCTCTCGAAGACAGAGGCAAAAGAAAGTCATTCATAGTCTCCTCTTTGAGTTTCTTTGTCCCTGATTCAAAATGATAAAGAACAGATTTAGGATTATAAATAACTTGTTTACCTGTCTGATTGACTTTCATACACAAATCTGTGTCTTCCCAGCCAAAATCATATCCTTCGTCGAAACCACCGATTTGACTGAATAAATTAGAACGAATTGCAAGGCATGCCCCGGTTACAAACTGGAACTGTCTTCTGAGATTGACATAAGGGAAATCCGATGGTAATTGAACATACGCGTGAAAGGGGCAATCCTCGGTATTTGGCATTGGTCCAAAGACCATTCCTGCGTGTTGAATAGTTCCATCTTCGTAGAGCAACTTAACCCCCTGAATACCTGTTTCCGGGTTTTCCTCGAACTCTTTGATTATTTCATCATACCAACCGGGCAAGGGCAATGTGTCGTTATTCAGGAAAATAAGATATTTGCCGGAGGCAATTTTTGCCCCCTGATTATTGATTTTTGAATAATTCAGATTTTCCTGATTTTTAATAACTTTAATTTTATTACCCAAGGATTTTAAATATTCTTCGGTGCCATCTGTGGAGGCATTATTTATTATAATTATTTCAGTTTTTGATAAATCTACCGTTTTGAACAAGCCTTCAAGGCAGTTTTTTGTATAATGAACTTGATTATGAACCGGAATTATTATCGAGGATTCAATGTTTTCCTTATTTTCTTGTTCAATTCTTTCAAGTCTTTCGTTAGGGAGAATTGACCTAAAAGCTTTATCCCATGCGTGGCAATTTTTTTCGAAAGTAAAATCTCTATGAACAGTCTCGTAAGCATTTCTGGCTATGTTTTCTCTGAAGTTTTCATCTTCTATAAATCTTCTTATTGCATTATACCATTGCTCGTAATTATTGTCAACAAGGATACCGGTAACTTCATTTTTAATACTTATTGAATACTCACCGACATTTGAGTAGATACCCGGAATTCCGCAGGCAGAATATTCAATCCATTTGATATGCGATTTAGAGCGGTTGAAAAGATTATCGTTCAGGGGAATAACGGCAAAATCGGCTTCTATGCTTTGTAACCTTTTGAGATATTTATAATAATCATTATAGAATTCATCAATAATTTTTACGTTCTTAAGCTGGCTTAAAGAGGTAAAAGTTGTTCCCCCCCACATTAAAAGTTCAACAGCTTCGCCAAATTCAGTCAGAATTCTTCTCAATACTCCTTCAATTTCCTTAAAGTCAGGTTCGTGGGTAATTGTTCCGCTGAATAGAATTTTCACAGGACCATCGCTGTACCTCGGGAAAGTAACTTTTTTAGTTAGCAATTCAAGAGAAAAATAATTATTCAAGACAACTATTTTATCACTATATGAGCTATATAACCTCTTTAAACCTTCTGTGGAGACAGTAACAAGGTCAGCGTTTTTGATATATTCATAAATAAAGGGTCTGAACCGTTCAAAATGTAAATAGTGTGGATGGTGAAAAGGTAAGTCCGTCAGAGCATCATCAATTTCATAAACAATTTTAATATCTTTGTCCTTTATCAAACTCTTCAATGCATTGAAAGGAATCAAACCGCAAATCTGCCGCTGTATTATTAATATATCCAATGATAAAATATTATCTATTTTGGGTTCGAGTTTTCCATCAATAAGTTCGCCAATATCAATCCATTCATAACCAAAGCCATATTTTTCGAGGCATTTTAGAGGTGTAACCAACCTTATAACCGGACAACCATTATTATGATAATCAATAGAAAGGAAGCCAATTCTAATACTACGAAAGACAGGCGAATCAGTTTGATTTATAATTTGATTTTTACTTTCTTTATTTATAACCTCTATTTCAGGGAAATTATTTTTTAGATTTTTCAATCTTTCAATTGCCGAAGAAAAAATAAGAGAAATATAGTCTGAATCAGAAGGAGAAAAATTCCATTCAGGATACTTCATTTGTAAATAATCATTTATTTCTCTCGATTTTTCTATATTACCTTTCGAACTGGCTATGACTTTCATTTCGTAGATAACTTCGGGAATCTCGAATAAATCCCTTGCTCGCTCTATTATTAAAACAGATTGGTTAAGTTCGTTTTTCTGTCTTTTTACAATTGCACTTGTAAGGAAGGCAAAAGGACTATCTGGAAATAAACTGATAAACTCATTTTCAAGTTGATTTACCGAGCTATAATCAAGACGGGACATAGCTATCTGCGTCTTTTCGAGATAATCCAGAACCTTTTCAAATTTCTCAATATCCGAACTGTATTTATGGTTGTGTAAGTCATTGTTTGATGCAAGATTAAAAGCTTCTGCCCTGAAAAGTTCGGTATAGATATGTTTTTTTGTTCTTAGTTCACTAAAATAATTCTTCAGTGAGTTGTTTTGATTTTTCGGAAATATTAATCCAAAGCCTCCTCCAATATTAAATTCAATATTATCAAAATCCCATGTAAGTTTTTGAAACGACTTCCAGTTTGTATCCTTAGAAATACTTGCATTGGTTTTTGGTAAAATTATTAAACCGGACGATGTCAGTTTTGGTAAAACAGAATCAATATAAAAATCAAGGTCATCATTGTTTATAATGCTATCAAAGATTATTAAATCTACACTTTTCTCGTCAAGACCAATCAAAGCTTCGAAAAATGTATTGCTGAAGAAAGAAATAAAATCGGGGAATTTGCTTTCGAGTCTGTTGATATTCTGATCAAATCCGGTCATAGCTGTATCTTCGATAACAAAAGCAAGTATTTTAATCTCCGGGCTTAGTTTTTCTTTTGCCAGACATATTGGTTCAAGAAAATCAAAATTAAAATTGCCGATACAAACTATTTTTTTCGGATTTAAATTATGAATAATATTAATAAGAATAGGCAGGAAAGTCTTTTCTTTAGATTCTAATTCATAGGAGTTGGCATCCAGCTTTAAATCTATATTTTCTTTTTTTGTTAATTCTTTTGTTTGCTCTTTACTACTTTCGTAAATATATTTTCTGACATCAAATGATTTAATAAATGCAGACTCAACAAATAAACTTTTGTTTCTGGAAAAGTAATCATTATAATTTCTTGTAAATGCACCATCTCTAACATTTTTTCTTCGGGTTTCGTCTTTAAATAATCTATACTCTCTGTCTTCTGTTTCTTCGATTCCATCTTTTGCTATAAATGTTACCGGGTCAATAACACCTGCTTTTCCGGCGGGTAGGTGTATTCCGATATCTTCATCCTCCATATAGGCGTTGAAAAGACCGGCACAATGAATTCTGGCGCCATAATCAGCATCTTCCTCCCCATAAAGTCCATAATCTTCGCACCAGTATCCAAGCTTCTTTTCGGTTCTTTTGGGGATTAAGATACATGCTCCTCCAAGATTATGAGGGTTTTTAATCCTGATTTTAAAATCATTTATAATTTGATATGGATAAGATTTTGATTCAAAATTATATGCTATAGCACCAATTTTTGGAATAATCTCGACAACTTTAACCATTGCAGAGAGCCAGCCGGGTTTCTGTATGACAATATCATTATCCAGTTTCAAATAATACCTTGCATTTGGCTCAAGACTCCATGCAAGGTTTGAAGCCTTTGCAACTCCAATATTTTCATCAAGAAGTATAAGATTTTTGATCTTTCCTTCGTCCTTTAATTTTTTCAGATAATCTTTTGTTCCGTCCTGACTGTTATTATCAACAACTGTGATGACATAAGGATAATCTGAGAACTGAAGGACTGACTCAATACATTGTTTTGTGAACTCAATGCGGTTGTATGTAACTATAGAAATATTAACAAAATCTTCTGAATCGTCCTGCTTGAGCTCGTTTGAAGGATAATAAAGCGGGATAGTTGATGGAGGAACACCAACGCTATTTAATCTGTTAAAAACCCATTCATCGTAAGGAAATTGCCTGTATGCTTCTGTTAATATCGTCTTTGCCGAATCAAATTGATTCAGCCTGAAGTAAATTTCTGACAGAATTTTGAATTTATCTATATCGGGATAAAGTTCAATACTTCGGTTAATATAATTTATTCCCTCGATTACACCGTGCCTTTCAAGAAATTTTAATCCCGTTTTAAGGCAAGCAAAAGAATGGAAATAATCAAAGTCAACCTTCCAGCTGAAATTAGGAAATAACTTTTCGAAACCTGCAATATCAATAACATTTTGAAGAATCTTTCTCTCGAATGAATAATCTGTCGCATTGTTCAGATGACCGGTTAGATTTCCATCGTGAATTCTATAGTAATAAAGTGTTTTATTGACATATTTTGCAATGAATTTCTCCGAAAGGACCACTCTTGACCAAAATTCATAATCCTGAGCTCTTGTAAATTCAATATTATAGTTCCCAACTTCTTCATAGATGGACTTTTTTATCAATGTTCCGCCATCGGGAATAGGAGAACCTTCGAAAAGAAAAGAAAGCATTTCAGGATTTCTATGATACCAATCTTGATAGGAGAGAAAAATGCCTTGATTTCCCTGATTGTCAAAACTTTGAAGGTTGCAATACAGTATATCTGCATCTGGAAAGGCATTAATAGTATTAATATATTCTTCCAGAATTAATTTATCAAGAATATCATCGCTACCTACCCAGATTATATAATCTCCATTAGCATGCTTAATAGCGAAATTCCTTGTGTCCGGTGCATTTGTATGCTCTTTGTAGTAGTATTTTATTCTTGGGTCGTTGAAAGATTTAATAACATCGGCAGTGTTATCGGTGGAGCCGTCATCTGCAATAATTACTTCAAAATTATGATAACTTTGCTGGAGACAGCTTTTTATGGTTTCAGCGATTAAGTAACCTCTATTATAAGTAAATATGCAAATTGAAATTAAAGGTAGAGATTTTTTCTTCTCCACTATACCGGTATAGGCACTATGAACGATATTGATAGCTTTTTGAGTAGTGATTTTTAGTTTTTCTTTGTCGTTCAAATATTTGATGGAAGCCAGTATGTGAGCAGGCTCATAAAAAATATTAACATTAATTCCATATAATCGCCCGAATTCAAGATAGTCAAGATATTCGCCGTCTCTCATCAGAATCCAGAGGTCTTTTCTGCAAATCGCTGGAAGATAAAGATTGCCTCCCTGCGGTCCGATTACAAATTCTGCGTTATTATATACTGAGAGTTGTAATCTGTTCCTGCCTTCTGCATCCAGACTTTTATAAAAATCAGCCAGATTGACAGAAAGGCTATCATTGCCGAAAATATCCCTGTCGTTCAAATCGAAGAACTGGTCATAGGAAGTCTGCTCTACAAAATGATTATATACAATCGAAAACCCGAGAGAATTAAGAACTTCCCTCATTTCTTCAAGGTCTTCCCGCCTGAAATAATTGATAGGACCCTTGTATTTTTGATACCATTGTCGGAAAAATTTATTATTAATTACAACAAAGGGCTTTTTTATCTCAAATGGAAGAGGATTATTAATAAAAGAGAAATCCGGGACGGAATAATTTTTTTGGTTAATAATAGTATGTATGTTGTTATTTGTCCATTCTATACCCTCAATTATGATTGTTCTCTGATTAATAAAGTCGGGACCAGGATGTATCAGAAGTTTTCCGTGGAAGTAAGAAGAAAGCTGATTGTAATGCTTTGTTTCGCCCCACATATCTCCAATAAGCGAGGGCTCTGCTTCGAAATGCTCATCAGAAAAATAATAAAATGACTTTGAACCCTTTCTGCTAACAGTGTGCAGCCTTATGTTTAATGTTTGCTTCAGATATAACAGATAAGGTAGCCACGAAATCATCTCGTAGCCAAACTCTCCAAGAAAACAGAAAACAGAATTCTCTGCTTGTTTGCCAGTTATTATTATCGCTTCGTTTTCTTTCATGATGTGTTAATATTAACCAAAAAATAAAACCAAAACAAAAATAACAAGAAATATGCCAACGAGAATCTAATACCAAACATTGATTATAATGAAACAGAATTAAGATTAGCAGAACAAACAAAACAATGATGATGAAAAATCGTTATAAAGCTAATCATTTTTATTTAATATATTAGGATTTTATGAATAATCAGTTAGTTCCAATAGTAATTGAACAAACAAGCAGAGGAGAAAGGTCTTATGATATTTATTCAAGACTTTTGAAAGAAAGGATAATATTTATTGGACAGCCAATAGATGATTATGTTGCAAATCTTGTAATAGCACAATTTTTATTTCTATCCAGCGAGGACCCAAATAAAGATATAAATCTTTACATAAATTCCCCCGGTGGGAGTGTAACTGCAGGACTGGCAATATATGACACTATGCAGTTTGTTGCTCCTGATATTGTTACCATTTGTATAGGTATGGCTGCTTCAATGGCTCAGGTGTTGCTTTGTGCCGGAACAAAAGGAAAAAGATATGCTCTTCCTCATTCAAGAATTATGATGCACCAGCCATCGGGTGGCACTCAGGGTCAATCCGCAGATATCGAAATTTATACAAAAGAGATGCTAAGAATTAGAGATACTCTTTATAATATTACAGCAAAACATACCGGTAAAACATACGAACAGATCAGGCGGGATGCCGATAGGGATTATTATATGTCTGCCGAAGAAGCTTTGAACTATGGTATTATTGACAAAATTATGGAGCGTAGTCCCATCAAAAAATCTGAAGAAGACAAAACGGAAGAAAAGTCTTCTGAAAATAAATCCGAATAAAATCTAATTATTTACTGGTACAAAAATGGCAAAAGATAAAGATTATTCACCTAAAGTTATTTCCTGTTCATTCTGCGGCAGAAGTTCCAGAGAAGTCAAGAACCTGATTGAAGGATTGGACAATGCTTTTATTTGCGAAAGTTGTGTTGAAATATGCAATGAAATTCTCAGTGAAAGGAAATACAATAAATTAAAAAAAGACATTAGTTTTAAAATCCTTAAACCTTCTCAGATAAAAAATAAGCTTGACGAATATGTTATTGGACAGGATTATGCCAAGACGGTTCTATCTGTAGCGGTGTATAACCACTTCAAAAGAATAATGTCCGAAAACACTTCCGGAGATTATTCGGAGGTTGAAATCGAAAAAAGCAATATTTTGTTGCTCGGACCAACCGGAACAGGTAAAACTCTTTTAGCACGAACTCTTGCTAAAATTCTCGATGTCCCGTTTGCAATAGCCGATGCAACAACAATAACCGAAGCTGGCTATGTGGGCGATGATGTTGAAACAGTACTTGTTCATTTGCTACAAAAAGCTGATTATGATGTTCAGCTTGCCGAAAGAGGAATAATTTATATAGACGAAATTGACAAAATTGGCAGAAAAAGCGAATCCACTTCGATAACAAGAGATGTTTCTGGCGAAGGAGTTCAGCAAGCCCTTCTTAAAATTCTGGAAGGAACAATTGCAGGAGTTCCTCCAAAAGGTGGGAGAAAACATCCCGAGCAGCCTTTGATTTATATAAATACTACTAACATTTTATTTATTTGTGGGGGAGCCTTCGAAGGTTTGGAGAAAACAATAGCAAGCAGACTCAGACCCACAACAATCGGTTTTACAGCCGAAAACAAAGCTACAATTGACGAATCGTTTGAATTATTAAAATACGTTGAACCGGAAGATCTGCTGAAATTCGGATTTATTCCCGAATTAATCGGAAGACTGCCCGTTGTTGCACCCTTGCATGCTCTGGACGAGAAAGCATTAATAAGCATATTAACCGAACCGAAAAATGCTATCATAAAGCAATATCAGAAGTTATTTAAACTGGAAGGCATAGATTTAGTCTTCGAAGACGAGGCTCTGCTGGCACTTGTCAGGAAGGCTATGAAAAGGAAAACAGGTGCAAGAGCTTTGAGGGCAATTTCTGAAGAAGTTATGCTGCCTATTATGTATAACCTGCCCGACAAAGCAAATGTAACGGTATGCACTATTACAGCTGGTGTTGTCGAAAACGGCGAAGAACCAATATATAGCAACAAAGAACAGGCCAAAAGAGCATAGTTAGTAAATTGATTTTTATGTTAAATTTCAAATATACTGCAAAGAGCAAAGAAATTTTTTATTCTTTTTCTCTCTTTTTGATTTGTTTTCTTTTAATCGTTTTATCGGCTTATTCAAAACAGGATGATATAATAAAAATTCCAGCTCAATTGAGATTTTTAAGAATCTACGGAGGTGACAACGAAACAAAACCCCCGGTTATTCTGATTAAAGGAGAAGACAGTAGATTCAATACTTCAATCGGGGAGAAATTTATCACCATTGAGTTTGACATTTCATCAAATGTTCCACCCTCATTGTATGCAAGGTTTTATCATTGCACATTCGATTGGATTGAAGACGAAAACGTTTTTCTGAACGATGTAACCCTTCTCAGAACAAGCAATATCGAATGGAGCTCAGCACCTATGCTCTCAAGGTTTTATAATTATCGGGGTAAGATAAAAGTTCCTAACGAACAAATAAAATTCAATTTTGCAGGAAATTGGAAAGTAAAAATTTTTGATTACGATGATGAAAGTAAACCGTTTGCCGAAGGTAGATTTTTTGTTGTTCAACCCAGAACAAATGTTGATATTAATATATTTGGAGATTTCTATTCGCCTAAGTATTCTGTAAGTTCTTCGGCTTTAACAATGGAAGCGAGCGTTACCGGCTCGTCAAATCTGCTTGAAAACAATGTGCATACTGCGGTTTTTTACAGAAATCATCGCTGGTGGGAACCGTATTATGTAAGCTCTCAGAGAAAAATTAACTTTAATCAAAAGCAATATAGATATAAATTTCCAACCTACATCAGCGGTTTTATTACCTATGGGAAAAAGTTCAGAATAGACAGACTTCCCGCCGAAAACGCCTATCGGATTTTGAATATGTCCAATATTGCTGAGTTTCCCTCCGGAGGGGATTATGTCAGACTTCCTTTATCGGATTTAAGAAGAAGAGGAACATTTCTCGACCGTGATGACGACGGAGCGATGATAACAACATTTATTCCATTTTCCTATGATGATTATGTTTATGTTGAATTTGTTCTTGACCCCGATGGATGGACAACTAATAATGACGTTATACTGGTTGGCTCTTTCAACAACTGGAAACCCGATAAGAACTGGATAATGTATTACGATGAAGAAGAAAGATACTTTAAGTTAAGGCAATGGATCCGCCGTGCAAGGCATAATTATCTTTATGCGACAGCAAAAGTTAATATAGATAATGACACAATAGAAAATCTTGCTTATGATGAATTTGAAGGTAATACTGGTACAGCAGGACACACTTTTATTTCTCTGATTTATTACCGTGAGACAGAGTTCGGTGGATATGACTCCATAATTGGAATCGGTGCTGCTAATATTTACGGCAACATCAGAAGATGATTTTCTCTACTCAATAATTGGTAAGACCACCAACACAACTGAAAGAATTATTAAAACTAACGCAGTTGACCAGCCAACGACATTATGAAATACTTTATTTGTATAATTTCCCATTATGTCTTTATCATTGATCATTCTCATTATATAAAAAAGTATTATCGGGAGCAAGATTCCGTTAGCTACCTGAGCCCAAAGGGTGATTTGAATAAGCGGTGCGTCAGGAATTAATATTATTCCCATTCCTGTCAATAAAATTATGGTAAAAATTGTATAATATTCAGGAGCATCCTTCAATGATTTGTCCACCCCTGCTTCAAAGCCAAAAGCCTCGCAAACACTGAAAGCAGTAGCTATTGGAAGGATGCAAGCAGAAAAAATTGAGGCAATAAATAAACCAAAAGCAAACAGCATTGCCGCAAAAGACCCTGCAAGAGGTTCAAGAGCAATGGCAGCGTCTTTTGCTTCGTTTATTTCAATTCCGTTTACGTGCAGGGTTGCAGCACAAGCAACAATAATAAAGAAAGCTATTACAACTGTAATAATACTGCCAATAACAACATCCCACAGAGAATATTTATAATTATCTGGTTTTAATCCTTTTTCTATTACTGATGATTGAAGGTAGAACATCATCCATGGGCAGATTGTAGTTCCTATCAGACCTATCACCATTGTAACGTAATTAAATTCAAATTCAACATGTGGTTTGATAATTGATTCCCCGATTTCTCCCCATTGGGGTTTGCCAAGTAGGGCTGAGATAACATAGACAAAAAGAAAAAGGCTGAATATCAAAAAAATTTTCTCGACGGACTTATATGTTCCCCGAACAACTATGAACCAGACTACAATTGCAGATAAAGGAACAGAAATATATTTGCTAACTCCAAAGACTTCAAGACTGCCGGCGATACCTGCAAATTCTGTTGCAGTGTTTCCAATATTTGCAATAAGGACGCCGATAAAAATCAGGAAAGTAGTTTTCACTCCAGCGTTTTCTCTTATAAGATCAGCTAATCCCTTGCCTGTTACAATACCCATTCGTGCATTCATTTCCTGAATAACAACAAGGGCAATAAAAGCTGGAATAAGAGTCCAGATTAATTTGTAGCCATAAATTGCTCCTGCAAGTGAATATGTTGTTATACCGCCGGCATCATTATCAACGCTTCCTGTGATGATTCCCGGTCCTAAAACTGCAAGAAATATTAAAATCTTTTTCCAGAAATTAGTCTTTTGCTTAACCATAATCATAATAAATTACTTTATAATTTCCTTTTTCGACTCTTTAATAAAGTAAAAATAACGTCATCAATCAAAATCATACCAAGAAGTCTGGAATAGTTATCAACCACAGGAATTGCCAGTAAATTATATTTTGAGATAATTTCAGCAAGGTCGTCAATTTTGTCATAATCCTGCATTTTAATAACCCGCTGATTCATAATATCAACAAGTTTAATATCAGGGTCTGAAATTATTAAATCTCTTAAAGAGACAGTTCCGAGTAACTTTTCATCATTATCAAGAACATAAAGATAGTATATTGAGTCTGATTCGGGTTTAAGCTTTCGCAACTCATCAATTGTTTGTTGAACTGTCATCTCTTTTTTAAAAGCAATAAAATCAGTAGTCATCAAACTGCCGACTGTGTTTTCAGGATATTCCATCAGTTCACGGACTTCGTCAGAAGCTTCTTTTTCCATTTCGTTTAGTAATTCTTCAGCTTTCTCTTTGTCTAAATCGTCAAGAATGTCAGCAGCCTCGTCGGCTGGCATTTTTTCGAGAACATCAGCTGCTTTCTGGACGGGTAAATTTTCCAGCAGAGAAATCTGAACGTCCTGCTCGAGTTCTTCGAAAACGTCAGCTGCTTTCTCTTCGTCAATTGTGTTCATAAAATCTATCTGGGAATTGCGGTCTAATTCCTCGATAATGTCTGCTATATCAGAAGGGTGGAGTGTAAGTAATTTGGAATAAGGGGAAGAAATCTTAATTGATAAATTAGGTAAATTAATATGCTCTACTTCGTCCCAAGGCATAAATTTTGAAGGAATACTTAGACCAAAAGGTTTCAGCAGAAATTTTAATGGTTTTGCCAAACCAAGTCTTCTAAGTAATCCTTCTATACCAACATCCACCGCCACAAGAAAAGTGCCCGATGGTATCATAGCAAATCTTAAATCATTTACCCGAACCACCTTTCTGCCATTAACATCAACAATTTGTCTGTCAAGTATCTGTTTGGCAAGATATACATGATTGATTTTGCTAAGGTTTATGGGCTTTAACTCTTTGCAGACCAGATAATATTTACCTCTTCGTTTTATAAGGTCGAAAGGACCCGAATCGAATTCTTCATGACCTTTTTCTGTTTTTAGCTTCAAAGCAACAATTTTTGGTCTTTCGTAGCTAATGTCTACGATAATATCTTCCAGCTTACCTATAACGTCAAGTTCAGGGGAGTATATTCTACTACCCAGAACCCTGCTTAGATAGAAAGTTTTTATTGCTGACATTTTTCCCTCCAATTGGAAGATAAATATCACGGAGGGAATTGTGGTGATTAGATTCCCTGCGTGATATTTTTATTTAAAAAAATGCTCCGAACTGAGTCGGGATCCATTTATTCTTAACTCCGGTTATAAAACAAAAAGGAATTCCAATATTACTGGTATTCCAAATACAAATTAAAAAAAATTAAATGTTGATTAAAATCTTTTACAAGAAAAAGATTAAAACTTTTTAATATTTTTTTGTTTCTAATAAGTTGTGATTGTCAGTATTTTTTTATCTATCTGAATTTCTTCGGGATAGAGAATTCTGCCGCAATGCTCACAATGATAGAGAAGGTCGAGATTATTTCTGATTTCAACTATTTTCTGCGGCGGAACATTGCTGTAACATCCGGAGCAACTATTCTTTTTGATTAATACTACTGCATCCTTATGAAGCAGACGGATGCGTTTGTATTCGTCCAGATTTTTCTTTGAAATTTTTGCCTTAATTGATTTTTTTAATTTATTCAACTCGTTCAGTTCATCGTTTTGGTTGCTGGATATTTCTTTTTCCTCTTCAAGAAGTTCATCGAGTTCGGACTGTGCTTCCTTCAAATCTCTCAGTTGCTGTTCAAGCGTAAGCAAAAGGTTTTCTTCCTTCACATTAACAGTTCTAAGCTCGGTAGTAATTCTGTTGAATTCAGATCTTGCATGCTCAATTTCTTTTGTGATAGCATCAAATTCTTTGTTATTTCTAACTTTGAATTGTTGTTTAGATAGTTTTTCTTCTTTTTCCTTGAGTTCGGTCAGGTTAAGCTTGCTGGTGGATATGAAATTTTTGACATCTTCGAGTATTTGCTTGGTTTCGTTGACCAGATTTTCCAGTTCATTTACTTTTGCTTTTTGTTCTTTTACTTTTTCGGGTAGGTCACCATATTCATCATTTAATTCATCAAGTTTTTGGTCTATTTTTGATAGTGAAGCAAGGTATAGAAGCTGATTCTCCATAATTTTTCCAATTTAATAATTAACTAATAATTTTTTTTGATTTTCAACAAAATTTCCCTCTGGATAGTAATTAACAGGATTTGTATGAACTGTTGATGAAATTACCGAAATATCTTCGTATCTGTTCAGTATATTATTCAATAAATCTGTAAGACCAGAGACCACGAAAACTTCCATTTCGTAATGGCCTAAGTCAGCCAGAAGGATTTTATCCTTTGCCTGATGAAATTTATGATATGAAACATCGGCAGTTACAAATGCATCTAAATTTTTTGATATAGCTAAATCAAGATACGATGAGCCACTTCCGCCAATTATCCCAACTCTTTCGATTTTATTATGTTTTCCATTGCAAAATCTGACAGGTGATAAAAAAATGTCTGATAGAATTTCAACGAAATTCTTTGCACTGACAGGTTCTGGAAATTTGGAGATAACACCCAGCCCATATCCGTCGAATTTTGGGTGCTTTACTAAAAAATCTTCGAATACCAGACCCAATTTATCGGAAATTAATCTGCTTGTACCCTTTGAATACACATCGAAAGTTGTATGAATTGAGATAAGGTTAATGTTATTCTGTATTAATTTTATGCAAATTCTGGAAGCTCTTTCGGTTTCTGTAATAGTAGCTAAAGGATAATAGATTAGGGGGTGAAAAGTTACTATTGTATCACACTTTTTTATAATAGCTTCATCAACGACTTCGTCGTTGACTTCAATTGTAACAAGTATTTTCCTAACTTCTCCATCGTTAACCTTAATCTGCAATCCTACTTTATCATTTTCCAAAGCCGAATCCCACGGCAAAATGATATTTATTTCATCAAGCAGATTATTTAATTGCATTTCCAGCTCTGCATTTTTTCAGATTTTGCTTATTAATAATAATTTTGTCAATATTTAGGTTACTAAATTACAAAATTTATTTTATCCTGCAATTTTAACACTTCATTATTCGTTTCTATTGTCCAATGAAAAGAATTATGTTCAGGTTATTTTTAATATTTGCTTTAGGATTAATAACATATTCATCAGGTTTTGCCCAAATCAAGGGGGAACCTGTTAAACCATTTAATCCTGACACTGTTTTTATTTTCGAATCTCCTCGTCCTTTGATAAAGGTTAACGATGCTGATGTCTCTGATTTTGCGGAGATGTGGGGCTTCAATCTCTTGTTTTCGGACAATGGGGTTGGTGCCGGCTTTTTCATTCAATGGGCTTTGGACAAGAACACTCAGATATTTACCAATCTATATATCTCCGGAGCAAGAAATACAGATGAAATAGACTATCTTTATCCCGATGGTTCATATCGAGTGCCCGGCAAGATTAACAGGCTTTTTATGTTTCCTTTGTCGCTCGGGATAAGAAGGATTCTCTTCGAAGACCAATTGTCCGACAATCTGAAGCCTTTTATTTCAGCTGGATTAGGTCCGACTTTCATTTTGTCCACACCTTATGAACGTGAGTTTTTCAACTCATTTGGTTATGGAAGTTTTTTTACAAGATTTAATTTCTTTGTTGACCTCGGAGCATTTTTTGGATTTTCTACAAAATCCAGATCTGGAGTAAACATTAGATATTATTACATTCCTTTCGGTGGTGATGGGTTGGAAAGCATAGAAGGCAAGCCAATTCATAATTTTGGTGGTATATTTTTATCTCTTATTTTTGGTATTCCTTTCTAATTTATAAAAATAGTCAAATCATATGATTTGATCTACTTTGATTAACTTATCAGATTTTTTTACTTAAATTAAAATTTAGGAGCTACATTTATAAGATACTTATTTCATATCCCTGCAATGAAGACTAAAATTGATTGTTGTGCCTCTTCCTTCTGAACTGTCTATTTTAAAAATCCCATCGTGAAGTTCAACAAGCTTTTTAGCAATGATTAAACCCATACCAGCACCTTGTTGTTCATAGAATGCTCTTTCGAACTGAGCAAGAGCAGAAATCTTGGAAATTTGTTCATTATTCATCCCTCTACCTTCGTCGCTTATATTCACAACAGCCATTTCTCCGTTTCTGAATGAACTGATATGAATTTTATCACCCTTTTGAGAAAATTTAAAAGCATTGTCCAGTATTTCATCAGCGATTTTATAAAAACTCTCTGTTGAAATTTCCAACGAAATCATCTCGACGTTATCGCCAAAAACAAGATCTTCGTTTCTGTCATATTGCAAAGCTTTTGAGGAGGCAATATCCAGAAAAATCGAAAACGGCTCGTCAGTTCTGAAGTTTCTTAATTGTTTTTTTTGGGCGGGGTCTGATGCCAAGGCTTCAATTCTTACAAAAAGCAGAAAATTTTCGGTAATTTTCAATAGTCTTTTCGAAGACAAAATTATATCATTAGAAAATTCAAGTATTTCGGATTTGGTCAAATTATCCACATCAGTATTCATGTATTTTGCTGTTCCGATTACTTCATTCAGAACAGTCCGAAATTCATGAGGAAGTACGGAGGTAACGCTTCTGCCAACTTCTTCTATTTTTTCTGTTAATTTCTTTTCAAGACGGTTTCTCTTTGCCCATTGAGCTTCTATAGCGAGAATGAGTTCATCGTGTGTGTAAGGTTTGACAATGAAATCATCGGCTCCGCGTTCCATTCCGGCTCTCATCTTTGATTTTTCTGAGAATGCTGTTAGAAATATGAAAGGAGTTGATTCTGTTTCGGGATTTCGCCTGATTTCTTCGAGGACTTTGAACCCATCCATCCCCGGCATAGCGATATCACAAATTATCATGTCTGGTTTTTGTTCAAATGCAGATTTGATTCCGAGATGACCGTTCGGAGCGGCAAAAACCTCATACCCTTCATACTTTAACAAGGTTGCGGTGCTGTCGAGTATAAATTCAGCATCGTCTATTATCAATATTTTTTTCATAGCCATCGAATATATTATCGGCATAAGTTTTATGAAATTTATCAATATTTTCAATCGTTATTAACATCTGAGTTAAGAACTTGTGAACAAAATAAATTAAAATTTGGCTGAAAAAAATTCAATCTTTGCTTCCCATTTTTTTTAAAATTTATAATTTGAAATAAATGAATAATATTAATACAAATAGTAAAGGTAATTATAACTCGAAAAGAGGAAATACTAATCTCAATCTACTTAATAATCCAAAGGTTGGAGAAATTTTGGGCAGCAAGATTCCTCCTCACTCAGATGACGCCGAAAAAGCTCTTCTAGGTGCAATGATTATTGATAAAACTGCAATATCCAAATCTCTCGAACTGATTGATTCTGATAGTTTTTATCATGAGAGACATCGCCTGATTTTCGATGCCATAATCTCTCTTTACGAACGAGGTATTAGCGTTGATCTGCTCACTTTGTCCGAAGAGCTGAATAAAAGAAAAATTCTTGACAAAATTGGTGGAACTTATTACCTTGCTGAATTGAATGATGCCACTCCAACTTCGGCAAACGCTGAGTTCCACGCAAGGATTGTTCAGGAAAAATTTATTAAAAGAAGTCTTATCAATGCTGCTGGAAATATTCTTATAAATAATTATGACGAATCCACTGATGCTCTCGAAGAAGTTGACAGAGCCGAAAGCCAGATTTTCGAGATAGCCGAGAAAAGATTTGCCCGCTCTTTTGTTGACCTCAATACTCTGACCCATCAGACTATTGAATATATTAATCAGCTTGTCGAAAGAGATATAAAATCTTACACCGGTGTACCATCGGGCTTCAGGGACCTTGATGAATTACTTGGTGGATTCCAGAATTCAGATTTCATCGTTATTGCCGCCCGTCCTTCGATGGGAAAAACTGCTCTGGCTCTCTCCATAGCAAGAAATGCCGCTGTTGATGCTAATATTCCTGTTGCCTTTTTTTCGATTGAAATGTCCGATATGCAATTAGTCATAAGATTAATTAGCGCCGAAACCAAAGTTAATTCTCATAAAATAAGAACTGGAAAAATTAGCCAAAAGGATTTGTCTGCCATTGTCAAGAAAATAGGTAAGCTGGCTAAAGCTCCTATGTTTATTGATGATAGTCCTGCTCTTACGATAACAGAACTCCGGGCTAAGTGCAGAAGGTTGAAAGCAGAGCATGGTATCAGATTGATTCTGGTTGACTATCTTCAGTTGATTCATCCCCCGAAGGCTGAAAGCCGCGAAAGAGAAATTTCTATAATTTCGAGCTCCTTGAAGCAAATTGCTAAAGAACTCAATATTCCCGTTATTGCTCTTGCACAGTTGAACAGAGGAGTCGAAAGCCGTGCCGACAAACGTCCCATGCTCTCGGACTTGCGCGAATCCGGTAGTATTGAGCAGGACGCTGACGTTGTCTTGTTCATCTATAGGCCTGAGCATTACGGCATAAAAACCTACGACGACCAGTTACCAACAGAAGATACTGCCGAAATCATTATAGGCAAACAAAGAAACGGTCCAATAGGTAGCGTTAGATTATACTTCAACAAAGACTTAACAAGGTTCGATAATCTCGATACATCGAGACGCAACGATATTCCCCCCGAAACAAACGATTCATATTATTACGAGGAGGAAATCGAAGATGAACCGTTTTAATCCTTTATTTTATCAGCCCTTCTCTTATTTTTCTGGATATGATTCCAATTGAATCGAATATCTTTTCCCTCTTTTTGAAAATATCTCTCACCTGATATTCAGGGTCTGGTAGTTTTGTTGCAACATCGTAAATGTAAGCATTAATCAGAAATCTTTCTGCCTGAACGTTGAAATTCCCTGTTACCACCTTCGAGACATTCAGCAATGCAATTGCCTTCCACATATCCGAGGGATATTGAGGATTTGTTGGATCGAGATTCAAATCTGCCATAACCATTTCGACAGAATCAAGCGGAACTATTTCGACTTTCCCGGAGAGTTCTTCGTCCTCGAGTAATTTTAAATTGAGCGAGTCGCTCAACTGATAGGATATAAGATTCAGCTCAAGGCGACCATCCATATTCTGGAAAGGTAGAACAACTATTCTTGTTCTTGAAAAACAGATTTGAGAGGTAATAATAATGAAGAAAATGAGGGTAAAAATTTTCATTCCATTGTTTTTCATAACTGCTCCATAGTTTAATTAAGAAGCAAAATAATTACAACGGAAAAAATAAGAAAATATGTTAAGAAAAAAAAATTCCTTGATGTCTGTTTTGATATTTATTTTGCGGAAAGTTCTTTCTTTATTCTGTCGAACTCGTTCAAAAGCTTTCGCTCGAGCAATTTTGCCTGCTCCCATTTTTTTTCTCTTGCATAACCCATCAGTTCAATTCCCAAACTTGCAATGCTATCGAGACCAAACTGCAAGCAGGAACCTTTAAGGGTATGCCCCATCCTGTATAATTCGTCGCTGTTATTACTTTCAATCAGAACATTCAGTTGTGTTGAGATGTCCTCGAGCCAAGTATCAACAAACTCTGGAAGCAATTCCAGCACATAAGGGTCATCAGAAAATTCCATTTTTATCCCTTTATAAAAAATCAAATAACACAATAAATATCGTTACTTGATTCTAAATCTTGAATAAAGAATTAAAGGAAAAAGTATTTTTGTTTAGAATAAAAATTCTTATTTTGCTTTTTTCCTGCATTTTATCAACATAATTTCCTGCTAAATTCATAGGGGTTGGCAAAAAGCATCATTTAGTTTTGCACTTGTGAATGTTTTTTGTTAATAAATATTGGATTAATTATGTGGATTGAAATTTTTAAGTCAGGAGTTCATACCGATTCCTCCGGCAGTGAAAGGACTTTTACGGCAGAGGACATTTCTTCAATAGCTGAAAAATATAATCAGTCTGTCTCAGCGGATAAATCGTGCGAAGCTCCGGTTGTTATCGGGCATCCAAAGGATAATACTCCTGCCTATGGATGGGTTGAGCGTCTTGCTCGACGTGGCGAAATCCTTCTTGCCAAATTGAAAAATCTTTCCCCCGAATTAATTGAGCATGTCCGGCAGGGTGCATTCAGGAAAGTTTCTGTTTCTCTTTTTCCGGATCTGATGCTGAGGCATGTTGGTTTGCTTGGAGCTGCCACACCAGCAGTAAAAGGTTTGAAAAATATTTCTTTCAGTGATTATGACAGTCCTGAATTTATTTCTTCTTTCATTATTGATGATTCATCAGAATTTGAAAAAGTTCAGCAGACTACTTTAAACGAAAAAATTAATTTTATTGAGCAGGAAAACCAAAATTTATCAAAAAAACTGGAAGAAAAAGACAGATTCATTTATAATCTTCTTAAAGAAGCCAAAATCAGAGAATTCAAAGAATTTATCAACACAGCAGTAAACTCCAACAATGATTTCAAATTAAGCCCTGCTCAAAGCGAAAACCTCTTAGAAATTATGAATTTGATTTACGAAAGAGGTATTAAAAAATCATTTGCAAGTGATGATTTCATATCGGACTATTCGGAAAACGAAGACCTTATTGTTAAAATAAAAAACTTTATAACAGGTCTTTCACCCCGCTTTAATACCGAAGAATTTGCCATTAGACCCCCGAAAAGAGAGATGAATGATAGTTTATCTTTTTCGGGCAAAAAGTTTCAAGCCGAAAGAATGGCTCTTCACAACAGAGCTCTCGAAATTATGAATGAAAATCCAACTCTTTCCTACGAAGAAGCTGTAATCGAAGCTCAAAGTTAAATTTTTAAAATTATTATAAGGAAAAATTATGTTACAATCAAGAATTGATGAACTCAGAATGATTGACCCTGTGCTTACAACTGTTGCACAAGGTTACTCGAACTCGAATATGATTGCTGAAGCTCTGTTTCCAACTATTCAGGTGAGCAAGTTAAAAGGGAAAATACCTGTTTTTGGCAAGGAAGCATTTTTGATAAGAGATACTTACAGAGCCATAAAGGCACAGTCAAACAGAATTCCACCATCTGACATTGAATTCATTGCTTTCGAAACCAAAGAAAGAGATATTGAAATTTCAATTGATTATATCGAAGAGGAAGAATCTCCCGATTTCAGTCGTTACGAACAGAGAATAACCAAGGAACTTGTTGATATCCTTCAATTAGGGCGAGAAAAAGAAGCTGCTGATTTAGTCCAGAATACAGATAATTTCAATGAAGACCTGATATATGAGGTAACCGCAAATCAGGCTTTTGACGACTACACAAAGAACGCTGACCCGATTCTGATAATACGCAATTCCGCTGCAAAAATGAGGAGTCTGATAGCAAGATACCCAAACACAATGGTAATTGGTGATAAATGCTATCAGGCACTTATTAATCATCCAAAGCTTCTCGAAAGAGTAAAATATTCGGGCATATCAAAAGTAAGCAAAAATATCCTGTCTGAATTGACAGATATTCCAAATGTCTTTGTCGGTACGGCGGTTTATTCTGATGATGGAGAAAATTTCAGCGATGTCTGGCTTGATAATATTATTCTGGCTTATGTTGACAGGAGCGAGAGACCCTTACGCTCGGAATATAACCCAAGTTTTGGTTATACACTTCAGCGGGAAGGAAAGCCCGAAATAGACACATATTACGAAAACGGGGGAAAAATAAAAATCATCCGAAATACTGATAATTATTCTATTCAAATTACCGCAAAAGATGCTGGATTTCTAATCTATAACACTAACCATATTCAATAGGAGAGAAAAATGACAAAGAATCAAATAACTTACCAACCAGTTCAGGCAATTACTATCAAAGCTAAAGAAGACCTACCGGCTTTCAGGTTCGTTTCTCATCTTGGTTCCTTATGCTCAGAAAACGTAAAATCACTAGGAGTAACGGAGACAAATTGGCTGAAAGATGAAATCGCCTCCGTTGTTACGCTCGGAACTATTGGAATAGAGATGACTACCGGAATAAATGCAGGTGAAAACATAACCTCAGCCACAAACGGATTGGGGATTAAAGCAGGCGAAAATTCTGAAATCAATGGCAGAGCTCTCGAATCAATATCAGGTCCCGGATTTATCAAAATGTTACTTGTTCCATAAATTTTTGAAAGTTTAATTCTATGGCTTATTCAACAGATGATGACCTGCTGAAAGAAATGTCCGAATCTGATCTTGCTAAGCTGACAGGAGATCCAACCGGAACGGAAATTAATACCGAGAGAACCTCTTATGCCCGCTCTTCAGCTGAAACGCTAATTGATGCCTATCTGAACGGTAGATACCACACCCCGCTTTCCGACCCGGTGGATCCCCTTATTAATAAATTATCAATAGACCTGACTTTTGTTAATCTGTTTGAGATTTATTATCAGAAAAGTCAGATTTCGCAGACTGTTACATTCAGAAAACTTAATGCCATCAGGTTGCTAAAGGACATACGGGAAGGTATTGTTTTGATAAATGCCAGAGCTTTTTCGGATTCAAGACCACCAATTATTATATCAAACAAAGAGGGAAAGCCAAGAACTTTTCCCGAAGATTTACTAAATAAATTTGATGATTAATTAATTAAGAAAAAAATATGAAAACAATTTATTCTTTCATTAGCAGACATTCCGTCTGGATTTCAATTGGATTAATTTCTCTGTGGCTTTTGGGCTGGGGGTCGGCAGAACTAAAAACAATTCTTGTTATTCTAACAATTGAAAGCTTAGCACTTGCTCTTTCGGGCTTTTGCCTTTATGCTTATACTAACATTGATTTTGTCAGGGGTTTATATCAATCGAAGGAAAAAGAAGAACCAAAAACAAATTACTTTTTAATTCAGGCTATCAGTTTTATCTTTCTCGGGGTTCATATTTTGGTCGGGCTTACTGTTCTTGGGGTTTATATCGCGCAATTTTCTAATTAGGGAGAATTATGAAAAACACCTCTTTTATGATATTCTTTAGTCTATTATTTATCAGCATAAAAATATATTCATTTGAAAGATATGAATTGAAATGCCCGGAATCCCTGATTATGAAATCAAGAGTGGTGATGATGAATCAGGTTGGCACACTTGAAAAGACCAACCGAAACGACGGAACAGCGATAAAGCAATATCTTGAATCTGTTGGTTTGTCCGAAGGCTATCCATACTGTGCCGCAGGGCAGTATTTCAGCTTCCTGAAAGCAACAGAACTTTTAGGTATGGATAAAAAACTAATTCCAATAAAGAGAACCGGTCTTGCTCTGGAAATTTTTCATCATTCAAAAAAATTCGGGGTACGAACAGTATGGCATCCAAAAATTGATGACCTGATTGTCTGGAGGAAAGCCAATTCTGGTTTTGGTCATATCGAGCGAATTATTTCGGTTATGCCGAAAGGTTGGGTAAGAACTGTTGCTTTCAATACATCAATTATTATTGGAAATAAGAAAATAGAAGGAGTGTTTGTTAAGAAGCGGAATCTTTATCACAGGCTCTATGGTATGACTATCAGGGGACTGACAGGCTTCAAAACATACAATTAACTATTTTTATTTATGGAAATCTCAAGCTATGATAGAAATACTTCGAGAACATAATATGGGTCTGAACACCGAATCAGATTGGATTTTGACCGAAAACACCTCAATTTTTGATTATGAGGGAAAAGAGCAGAAAATAAAATCCATTCAGATTTCTTGGGATGGGGTAAATGGCGAACTAAACGGTGAGTTAATCTTTCTTCTCTCGAATGATATGGAGTTATCTACTATCTCGAAAGTCTTAGAGATTAATTCCAGAACGAACAAAAATGACTCTGAATTGCTTGTTTTCTATCCCTGCTTCAAATATCTGAAAATTCAATATAAAAAGAATGGAATAACAGGCGGAATTCTTTCTATAACAATGTCGAATAATGATTAAAAGAGGTTAAAATGCCGGTCAAATATCTTCTTCCTGCTGAAACAGTCGTTGTTGCCTCTAAATGGGGCAAGATAGAAGGCAATATTAAAGATCAGGAAGATTTAAGCTCTGAATTAGATAATAAAGCTGATATTTCACACAATCATAATTCTGATTATGAGCCAAAAGACGAGAATATTCAGCTTCATCTTGCATCAGGGGACAATCCTCATAATGTAACTAAGTTCCAGATCGGGCTTGGCAACGTTCTAAATGAAGAACAATTGAAAAAAAGTGATTTCACAGCAAAAGGTGATTTGTTAGTGGGTTTAGGGGAGTCCCAATACGATAAATTGTCGGCAGGAAGCAACGGATATGTTCTTACCGCAGACAATTCAAACGACAAAGGAATTGACTGGAAGCCTGTCTTTGAGCTGAATTCTCAGGTTTTGAGCGGAAATATTACTCTTTCCAATAATGATTTCCCTTATCAATCACTCAATCCAAACGGAACAAACAGAATCATTACTCTGCCTGCTTCCGGTAGCTTCATTGGACAATTCTTTATTATTCGAAACTCTCAATCTCATTCTTCTTCGGGATATCTAACAATAAAAGAGGGAAACACAGATATAGAAGTAGTTTATTCTCAGGGTATTAAAGCCTTTATCTGGGACGGCACATACTGGCAGCCTTTTTATCCGGGAACTGGAGCTTCTCAATCGCAGGAAAATTTGGTCATCGGGAACAAAGCTGCCGGGGTTTCTTATGCCACTTCATTTGGAAGCCTATCTAATGGAACAAACGCCGGAGTTGCTGTTGGAAGAGCGGCTAACGGAGGATATGACGGTGTTGCGGTTGGTTATTCATCAACTGGTAGCGGACAGAGTGTTGCTATTGGGCGTCAATCGAATACAAATTCAAAGGCTAATTCTGTTGCACTCGGTTATTATTCAAAAGTAGAACGCCATGGCGAGGTAGTCAAAACTGCTGATAGCAGTGGGTCACCAAAGTATCTGAAAAGTGAAGTTCAATGGTTTGGTGAAACTAATGCTGCGGCTCAAACGGAAATATTTCTCAATGGCTCTAACCAAAGATGTGTGTTGATTTCTCAAAGCAGTATTACTTTCTTGATTCTTGTTACAGCTCGTAATAACAATCTCAATAAGACAAAGTCATGGAAAATCGAAGGAAGCATTCAAAGAAATTCCTCGAATTCAACAAGTTTGATTGGTTCAATAACTAAAAGTGTAATTGCTGACAGTGGAGTCAACTGGGACATAACAGCAGAGGCTGACGACACAAACGAAGCATTGGTCGTAAAGGTAAGCGGCGAACAGGATGCTACAATTCGATGGCATGCTGTTGGATTTTTTTCAGAAGTTAGATTTTAACCTTTGGAGGAATTTATGGCTCTCAAAAACAAATCTGATAATTACTTAAAAATTACTGGTTGTGACCTTGAATCAAGAATTTTCTTCGAAATTTACAGAGACGAAAATTCCCGAAGGTCTCCTGACATATTTGATGCTATCATCAGAGACAGTGAATATGTTCCTGAACTTAAAGATTATCTTAAAAATGGATTCTCAGATACGGTAACTAACACATACAACGATGTAATAACCAAATGCTATAATTGTTTAAAAAAGCTACCAGCATTTACCAATTGGAGTGATTGCCTATGAAAAAGAATTTTTATTTTTTGCTTATTTTATGCCTCCTGTTGGGTTTTCTGGCTGGCTACCTGCTTATTCCCGATAAATTAACAGAAACTTATAACATAAAAGAAATCTTGATCAAGGATACTATTGAAAAAATAAAGTATTCTGACCCTATTTATATAACAAAAGTGAAAACAAAGATTATTAAAACATCTGACAGTCAGATAATTACTAACCCATTTATTTCTAAATTAGATACTATAATCAATCAGGACACAATCAGTGCTGTTTATGAATTTCCTGATAATCTATTGTCCATCAAATTCAATCCGGATCCGGACACAATGATTTTAAGAAAAATTGAAATAATTAAGGACAAACCGAAAGAAGAACACTGGTGGCAAGTTCCGCTTTATATCACCGGTGGCATTATGATTGGATTCCTGATTGGTTCGGTCGGAAAGTGAGGATTTATGAGAACAAAAAATCTTTTGAATGAATTGGTAAACAGGGAGAATCAGGACTTTTTCTTTACTATTATGAATCATTTGCCCAATCCTGATAAAATTCTTCGAAGGACAGGAAAAACAATTGAAGCATATCGTGATTTGAAGAACGACCCACATGTCTGGAGCTGTATTCAATCCCGGAAAAGCGGTCTTCTTGGGCTTGAATATACAATCGCACAAAACAATTCTGATTCGATTGTTGTCAAATTCATCGAAGATATATTTAATACGCTCGATATCAATCAGATACAAAGGGATATTCTCGAGGCTCCTCTTTTCGGTTATCAACCTATTGAAGTGATGTGGAAGCAAACTGAAGGACAAAGAAAATTTCTTGTGCCAACCGGTTTAATTGCTAAACCTCAAGAATGGTTCTTTTTCGATACCAAGGGGAACCTGAAGTTCAAAAAGTCAGCTGTCCCCGAAGGAATCCATCCACCACCGATGAAAATTTTGAATGTTCAATATGAGCCTGACTATCTCAATCCTTATGGCCATTCTCTTCTTTCGAAGTGTTATTGGGCAGTTACTTTCAAAAATGGGGGTATTAAGTTCTGGGTAAATTTCACTGAAAAATATGGGATGCCAATTATTCTAGGTAACTACACACGTGGTGCCTCCTCGGAAGAAATTCAAAATCTTGCAGATGTTCTCGCTGATATGGCTGAAGATTCTGTTATCGTCTCTCCTTCGGATATCAATATCGAAATGAAGGAAGCCGTTAGATTTAGTTCTATCAGTCTATATAAAGAACTTATTAAATTCTGCAATGCCGAGATTTCTAAAGCAATCTTATCCCAAACTTTAACTACTGAAATCGAAATGGGCTCTCTTGCGGCTTCTCAAACCCACTTTAAAATCAGGAAAGATGTCATCCTATCGGATATTAAGCTGGTCGAGAAAACTCTTAATAAGTTAATTCAATGGATTGTTGAGCTTAATTTCGGAAATATACAATGTCCGTCCTTCAAATTGATTCTGAATGATTCCGATAACAGTCAGAAAATCGAAAGGGATCTGAAAATTTCGCAAACAGGAATGATAAGGCTCACAAAAAAATACTGGATGAATTCCTATGGTTTCAACGAGGATGAAATTCTGGAATTATGATTGCTTTTTAAAAAAATCGTAGATTACTCTTTAATCCCAAGTCTGTTGAATATATAATCAACGGACTTGTATATTTCATCAAATGAAAAAAGATTTCTTACTTCATCTTTTGTCAAATGAGCCATCAACTCTTCGTTTTCGATGACCGAATCATAAAAATTCTGCTTTGTTTCCCATGTGTTCATAGCTGACTTTTGAACAAGTTCATAAGCATGTTGTCTTTTCAGTCCTTTTTTGGTCAAAGCAAGCAAAACTTTTTGGGAATAAATTAAACCGTTAGTTAAATTCAGGTTCTTAAGCATATTTTCGGGATATACAATCAATTTTTCGAGCAATTCAATTGATTTATTAAGGATATAATCAAGCGAGATAGTTGAATCGGGCATAATTATTCTTTCAACGCTGCTATGAGAAATATCTCTTTCGTGCCATAAAGCATTGTTTTCAATTGCAGCAATTGCGTTTGAGCGAATCAAACGTGCCTGACCGCTTATATTTTCGGCAGTAATTGGATTTCTTTTATGGGGCATAGCAGAACTGCCTTTTTGACCCTTCGAAAAATATTCTTCAGCCTCAAGAACTTCCGTTCTCTGCAAATGACGGACTTCGAGAGCAATTTTTTCAAGCATGGAGGCTATTATTGCCAGAGTTGACAGAAAATAAGCGTGTCTATCCCTTTGAATTACCTGTGTGGATATCAAAGCTGGACTTAAACCCAGTTTTGAGCAAACATATTCCTCCACTTTCGGGGAAATGTGTTCGAATGTTCCAACTGCACCGCTGATTTTTCCTACTGCTACATCTTTAATTGCCTTTTCGAGTCTTTCGATATTTCTGTGGCATTCAGAAAACCACAATGCAAACTTTAACCCGAAAGTCATTGGTTCTGCATGAACTCCATGAGAGCGACCGATACAAGGAGTATTTTTAAATTCAATAGCCCTTTTCCTCAGAACATCTTTGAGCCTTATTAATCCTTGAAGCAGGATTTCACCTGCACGCTTGCATTGGACGGCAAGGCAGGTATCCAGAACATCGCTCGAAGTCATTCCCAGATGTAGGTATCTTGCATCCTCGCCGATATATTCTTCCAAATTTGTTAAAAAAGCAATAACATCGTGTTTGGTTGTTTTTTCGATTTCTAAAATTTTTGCAACATCGAATTTTGCTTCCTGACGGATTTTCTTTGCTGATTCTTCGGGAATTTCTCCTAATTCAGCAAGAGCTTCGCAGGCAAGAACTTCAATTTCCAGCCAGATTGAATATTTTGTTTCATCTGTCCAGATATTCCCCATTTCGGGGCGTGTATATCTTGGAATCATCTTGAATATCCTTATTTCCTTGATTTAAATAGTTCCTTAACCATTTTCTCCAATTCTGAGTAAAGAGCTTTGTCTTCAACAAGAAGTTTTTTCATTCCTTCACGACCCTGTGCTCTTTCCCCTTTGAACGAATACCACGAGCCGCTCTTTGTTATTAACCCGTGTTCTGTCCCCAGATCAATCATATCTCCCAGCTTCGAAATCCCTTCGTTGTATAAGATATCAAATTCAACTTCCTTGAAAGGAGGTGCAACCTTATTCTTTACTACTTTCACTCTGACACGGTTGCCGATAATATCCTGCCCTTCTTTGATAACTTCTTTCCTGCGGATGTCAATTCTAACAGATGCATAGAACTTCAGGGCATTTCCTCCTGTTGTAGTTTCGGGATTGCCAAACATAACCCCAATCTTGCTTCTGAGCTGATTAGTAAAAATTACGCATGTGTTTGATTTTCCAATGGCAGCATTAAGCTTTCGCATCGCTTGGGACATGAGTCTTGCCTGAGATCCCATCTGAGCATCGCCCATCTCTCCTTCGATTTCAACTCTTGGAGTTAAGGCAGCAACTGAATCTATCACGATTACGTCAATAGCACTGCTTCTAACGAGCGTTTCTACTATTTCGAGAGCCTGCTCCCCAAATTCTGGTTGCGAGAGCAAAAGAGAGTTCAGGTCTATCCCGAGTCTCTGGCAATAATTTATATCAAGAGCATGCTCGGTATCAATGAAAGCGGCAAGTCCACCCAATTTTTGTGCCTCAGCAATTACGTGGAGTGACACAGTTGTTTTTCCGGATGATTCCGGACCAAAAATTTCTGTTATTCTGCCGCGTGGCACACCGCCTATACCAATGGCATTATCAAGCGACAGACACCCGGTTGAGATTGCATCAACCTGAACTATGTTAGTGTCGCTCAACCTCATAATCGAGCCTTTGCCATGATTTTTCTCGATTTGCTCTATTGCAGTTTTGACTGCTTTTAGTTTTTCTTCGCTCATTTTTTGTGGCTCAACTGCCTCTTTGTTTTCTTTTGCTGACATTTTCATTCTAAATTATTTGTAAAAAATATTTATATAACTTAATAAAAAAGTTCGTTTCTTTCTCAGCATTTTCTAATTTATTAGTTTGTAATTCTATTCCACAAAATAAATTCCATTATAAGAAAAACTGAGTAATAACGCAATCAAGGCAATCCAGCCAATAATTTTTCGCTTCCTATCAAGAATAGTATTATCATAAATAACGGGGTGTTTAAGCTTAATAAACAATCGGGTTATCAACCCCCAGAAAATCCATCCGCCCCATCCATTGAAATACCAGGGGACTGTCTTTTTAATCCAGCTCAATATAGGCAGGATCGTATTTTGCAGGAAGATATAAATCCCGGAAGGGTTGTCATAACTTAACAATTCATATAACAAAGCAAGGACCGAACCGGAACCTATTATAACTATGAGCCACCATACATATTTTGCAATTATATGCTGTTTTTCGCCGAACATTGCATAAGTAACATGCCCACCATCAAGCTGCCCGAGCGGAAGCATATTTAAAGCCGTTACAAATAAACCAAACCAGCCAACGCATAAAAAAGGATAATGATAAACTTCATTCATAGGTGGCAGCCATCCGTTTGGATTCGCAAAAATGTTACTCATAAATGAAAATAATATTGTGTCTCCAAAATGAAGACCGCTATCCAATACTCCCGTTATCTGATATTGAGGATGTATTGTGTAGATAAATTCTTTTGGTGGAAGGGTTTGAAATCCAATTATCAAAAAAATCAAACAAACAATGAAGCCTGAAATAGGACCGGCTACCCCGATATCGAATAGAGCTTTTTTGCTTGTGATAGGACTTCGGGTTTTTATCACTGCCCCGAATGTTCCGAATAGCATTATTTCGGGGATAGGAATTGGAATATAATATGGCAGAGTGGCATCCACTTTGTGATATCTGGCTGCAAAATAATGACCGAACTCGTGTGCTGATAGAAATGTTAATACCAGAACTGCATAAGTTAAACCTGATGACCATTTTGATATATCCAAGTAATTTTCTCCTGCCCAGAGTGTCCCTGCTATTGTACAGGTGAGAAAAGTCGCTAAAAACAAAAGCAGATGAATGCTCCAATGTGTCCTTTTTGGTTTTGTATAAAATGGTTCATTCGCAAGATATCTGGTTGAGTATGGATTATTCATTTGAACTACCTGACTTTCTTCTTCTTAAATTATAAGTTATTATTCCTGTTCCGCTTATTTTTAAATTGGTATCCTTCATTGAAAATCGGAAATCAATAAATTTATCAAAAATCTGATTCTTTATTTTTGCCTCTGACTGGAAATTAAATACAGTCATTTTATAATTATTTTTCATCAGAAGTTTTTTCAATATTTCACTAAGTTCTCTGAAAATTTTACGTTTATCGTAATTCAATCCTGCTTTAAAAAATAAAAACCCGTTTATTATTCCGATAACTGACACTACCAATACAATTATTCTAATCATTGATATAATATCTGATGATGATTTAATACTAAAATTGATAGATATCAAAAGAGTTGATAAAAGTATCCAGATAATTCCGTTTAATGTCAGTATATATTTCACTTTATATTGAAATATTTGTTTAAATAATACCAAATTTGATTGAAATTCCCGTTTACTGCATCAAAGATTTCGACATAAATAAACAATAAAACCGAAATCACAAAATACGAAATTATTATAATCTTTATACGCTTCTGCTTTTTATGTATGTCTGATTCCGGATCATTCAGCAATCTAAAAAAAAATCTGTATCTGTCCTTATGTAAAAATATCAGGTAGTTGAATATCACAAGAATTATAAATACAATCAGACTGATTAATTTCAAAACAAGGTGTAATTTATATAATGCATTTATATAAATTATTAGCGTTGCAATATTTAATCCCTGAAAAAAGGACAATATAAATACAACAAGGATGCTTTTGTTGAAATTATCCTTTTTAATATTAAAAAAGGATAAAAGACCGAGATATATGCTGTGATAAAATTTAAGCACTTTTCATCAAATAAATTAAATTTTGGATTTTTCCGGTCTCATTTGCGGGAAAAATAAAACGTCTCTAATTGATTTTTCACCAGTAAGCAGCATAACCAGCCTGTCTATACCAATACCGAGTCCGGCTGTTGGTGGCATTCCAACTTCAAGGGCGTAAAGAAAATCTTCATCAACAACCATTGCTTCTTCATCACCACCAGCACGCAGTAAAGCCTGCTCTTCGAGTCTTTGCCTTTGGTCACGCGGGTCGTTCAGTTCCGAAAAAGCATTTGCGACTTCGAAACCGGCAATAAATAATTCAAATCGCTCAACAACACCTTCTTCACTCCTGTGCTTTTTTGCCAGCGGGGACATCTCCACCGGATAATCAATCATAAAAGTCGGTTGTATTAAGTTAGGCTGAACCTTTACAGAAAATATTTCATCCAGAATTTTCATAGCTCCTGCTTTTGCATCAACTTCAACATTTAGTTTTTTGGCAGCTTCATAAAGTTCTTCCCTTGTTAAATTTTTTAGGTTCATACCTGTATATTCAAGCAGAAGGTCATACATTTTAGCCCTTCTGAAAGGTTTTTGAAGCTTAATCTCCATCCCGTCATAATCTAACATTTCTGTTCCATTAACATTTTTAGCTATGGTTATCAGCAGATCTTCAGTCATATCCATCATCCAGTTATAGTCTTTGTAAGCAACATAGATTTCCATTGATGTAAATTCCGGATTATGCATTCTGTCCATACCTTCATTCCGGAAATTCTTGCTGATTTCATACACACCCTCGAAACCACCGACTATCAATCTTTTCAGGTAAAGCTCATCAGCAATTCTCAGGTATAAATCAATATCAAGGGCGTTATGATGAGTAATAAACGGTCTTGCAGTTGCTCCGCCATATAATGGCTGCAGGATTGGTGTTTCGACTTCGAGCCAGCCACGGGAGTCAAAATAATGACGCATTTCAGTTATTATTTTAGCTCTTTTTATAAATGTTTCCCGGATTTGGTGATTGACAATTAAATCCAGATACCTCTTCCGATAGCGTTGCTCAACATCGGCAAATGCATCATAAACAATTTTGTTGCCCGCTTCGTCAATTTCCTCCTTTGGTGTTGGCAGAACTCTTAATGATTTGCATAGGATTTCAACCTTCCGGGCGTGAACAGTGATTTCGCCCATTCTTGTTCTAAAAACAAAGCCTTCGACCCCGATAATATCTCCGATATCAAGTAATTTTAGTTTATCATAAAAATCTGGCAAATCATTTTGCTTAAAATATATTTGAATCTTATCGCTTTCGTCCCGAATATCGCAGAAGGTTGCCTTGCCCATAGTCCTTATAGTCATAATTCGCCCGGCAACACTAACGTTTTCAAATTTCGACGGATCTTCGTCTCTGAAATTTGTTTGTATCTCTTTGTTTGATATGTTTTTATTGAAGGCATATGGGAAAACATTTATCCCCGCTCGCTCGAGTTCTTCGAGTTCTTCTAATCTTCTGATTTCCTGATCGTTTCTTTGTAAGCTCATTTATTTAAAATATTTTAAAAAATTGAAAAATATAAATTTAAGAATTTTATGATTAATGAGTTAGAAAAAAATTGTAATCTTCGTTTTAAATCCTTTCATTTATTGCTTTTCTATTTATTTAAAACAGATTTTTGTTTTTCTGAGCAAAATCATTAAATTGTTTTTTTTAACAATTACTCATTTTTTCTGTCAGAATATCCTGATATATCTGTTATTGTTGCTGCACGGAATGAAGAGAAATTCATTTCTAATTGCATTGATTCACTCTTAAATCAAACATACAGGGGGAATATCTTCATCATTATTGTTGATGGTATGTCGGAGGACACCACCAGGTTAATAGTCGAGGATTATATCAAAAGAAATCAAAATATAATCCTACTGAAAAATGAAAATATTCTTCAATCAACTGGAAGAAATCTGGGCTTCAATTTCGCCAAAACTCAGCTGGTTGCCTATTTAGATGCCCATAGCTTTGCTGAAAAAGACTGGCTTGAGCAACTTTATACTTCGTTTTCAAAACTTGCTGAGACTGATGATAAAATTATTGGTATTGGCAGTATTTATAAAAATGCCGAAAACACCTTATTTTCAATTGCTTCGGAAATAGCTTTCGAAAGCATTATTATTGGTACAACCAAAGCTTCTTTCCTCAAAAAGAAAAAAATCGAAAAGGTTGATAATGCTTATGCCTGCCTTTACGATAAAAACAAATTATCTCAAGCAGGATTTTATAACCCCGAATTAGCAATAGGCGAGGATATGGAACTGAACAACAGACTCACCTACAAACTTGGATACAACCTATATGTTAATCCTGATGCTATCACTTATTATTTTCGTAGAAATTCCATTTCAGGAATATTCAAACAGCAGTTGAACTATGGCTTCTGGCGTCTAAAAGTTCTGAAACTACTTGATATGTCCAACATTAAAGTTCTTGCACCGGGTATTTTTTTATTTGTTTTGTTTTTGCTTTTTGTGTTAAGTTTTTTTTCAAAAATTTCTCTTTTTCTTTTATTTTGTATAATATTAATATATTTGCTGATTATAATTTCAGCAACAATTTATTATTCATTAAAAAGTAAAAAGTTTCTCTGGTATTTGCTTTTGTTATTTCCTGCAATTCATTTTGGTTATGGTCTTGGCGTTTTAAAAAGCTTACTAAAATTCAAAGGAAAGAAAAATTAAAAAAAATAATTTAAAGCTCTGTATTTTCAATGCACTTTACTATCCCCGCATGGGGGGAGTCGAAAGGTATGTTCACCAGCTATCCCAAAAATTAATCGAACTTGGCAATGACGTTACTATTATTACTTTCAACACTGAAAATGCCAATCCTTTTGAAATCAAAGATAATTTGAAAATATTCAGACTGCCGGCTATTAACTTTCTTGATGGAAGATATCCTTTGCCGAAGTTCAATAAGTATTATTTCCGTATGATTAAGGATATTAATAAATTGGATTTCGATTTTGTTATCACCAATATGCGTTTTTATCTTACCTCGATTATCGCTGCCAAAATAGCAAGAAATAAGAATATTCCTTCAATATTAATCGAACACACTACTGGTCATTTTACTGTCAATAATAAATTTTTCGATTGGATTGGTCATCATTATGAACATTTTATTTCAAATATTATTAAAAAAAGTATTGACTATTTCTACGGTGTATCAAAGGCTTGTAGTAACTGGCTCTGGCATTTTGGAATTAAATCAAATGGTGAAATTTTCAATGGTGTTGATTGTAATTATCAAATCAGTAACTACTTCAATATCAGACAGATATATAATCTACCTGATGACTCTATTATCATTTTTTTTGCTGGTAGATTGATATTGGAAAAAGGTATTTTATTTCTGACCGAATCAATAAATCAATTGAGCAAAGAAATTAATAATCTTTATCTTTTTATTGCAGGCGTTGGTCCTTTATATGGAGAAATTAATAATAAATACGGTAAATCGAGAAATATTATCCTTCTTCAACAAATTGAATATGATGCGGTGATGAATTTCCTGAGTCAAACGGATATTGTGGTTATTCCATCTTACTATCCAGAAGGGATGCCAACTCTTATCCTTGAAGCCGGAGCAAACAAATGCCCGGTTATCTCAACGCCTATGGGTGGTGCTCTCGAAATAATAAGCGATAAAAACTATGGAATTATTATTGAGCCTAAAAATATTAATAAGATTAAAAAAGCTATTTTATTCCTGATTGAAAATCCTGAAAAAAGATTGCTGTTAGGAGAAAATCTTCATAAAAAAATTTGCGAAAATTATGATTGGAAAATCATAACTGATTGTCTTCTTAATGAATTAAATAAACTAAAAAAATGACCAATGATTTAGATAAATTGCCCCTTCTTTCTCGGAAAATTTCTCAGAATTTAATTGATCTTTTAACCAATTCAAGAGATGCAAGTTTCTATAGTTATATTCCTGAAGCCGTAATAAAACCTGAAACCGAACAGGATATTATTAACTTATTTCTCTGGTGCAAAAGATTTAAGAAACCTATTACTTTCCGAGCCGCCGGAACGAGTCTATCGGGTCAAGCTCTGACAGATGGTGTCCTGATTGATTTGCTCAATGGATGGATAAGTTTTGATATCAGCAAAGATTTTACTTCTGTTACTTCAGATTGTGGGGTTATTGCAGGGAAAATAAATGATAAACTTAAAAAATACGGTAAAAAAATAGGACCCGATCCTGCTTCAATTAATTCCTGCACAATTGGTGGCATTATTGCTAACAATTCCAGTGGTATGTCAAGCGGAGTGGCAAGAAATCCTTATCACACAATTCAATCTCTTAGAATTATTCTTCCATCAGGCTTGGTCTTTGATACGAGCAAGCACGATTCCTTATATCTGAAAAAATTCGAGCCTGCTTTGTTTGATGGACTTCTTGAAATTAAAAAGAATATTCTTTCTGAAAATACTTTAATAAATAAAATCGCTCATAAATATCAGATTAAGAACACTATTGGATATTCACTCAATGCTTTTCTGGATTTTGATGACCCTTGCGAAATTCTTGAACATCTGATGATAGGCTCCGAAGGGACTCTTGGTTTCATTTCCAGAGCAACAATGGGATTATTTGATGATTTTCCTATAAAATTAACAGGGCTCTTGGTTTTTCCATCTTCAATAGAAGCACTTAATCATGTTGAGATGATTAAAGATACGGGCGTTGAAGCTCTTGAATTTTTAGATTATTTTTCCTTATTATCAGTCGAAAGTAAGTTGAAGGAAGTTTATCCAAATCTTATACTTTCGGACGATAATGCTGCTCTCCTGTTTGAATATGCAAGCCCGAACACAGAAGAATCGGAAACAAAATTTGAATTAATCAATAGTATATTAAAAGATTTTTCACTTGTGTGCCAGCCCTTAATAACCCGTGATTATTTGCTTCAATCTAAACTATGGACCATAAGAAAAGGCTTATTGGCATCCTTAGGAAAAACAAAGGAATCCGAAACAACTTTCATACTCGAAGATATTTGCTTCCCGCTCAAAAGCTTGCCAAATGCAGTTCCTGATTTGCATAATCTCTTTACCAGATTTAATTATAATAAAACAGGGGTGTATGGACACGGACTGGACGGAAATATGCATTTTATGTTAACCGAGAATTTCAATAATCCCGAATCAGTCCGCAGGCTTTCTGCATTTATGGATGCTTTATTTGAACTGGTGGTTGTTAAATACGATGGCTCGCTCAAAGCCGAGCACGGAACAGGCCGAAATATGGCTCCATTTGTGAAAAAAGAATGGGGCGAAGATGCCTATAATATTATGCTTCAGATTAAAAATCTTTTTGACCCCCATAATTTTTTGAATCCGGGCGTTATTATCAATGAAGATGAGAAAATTCATCTGAAAAATCTAAAAGATTATCCAAAAATTGAAACCGATGCTGATGCCTGCATTGAGTGTGGCTTTTGCGAAAGTCATTGCCCGAGTAAAAATTTAACTTTAACCCCGAGGAAAAGAATTGTTCTTCAAAGGCTAATCTCAAAAAATTATAAGGACATTATTCCAGATGAGATAAAATATTTTTATGATTATTATGAAAAGGATACATGTGCCGTTGATGGCATCTGCTCGGTAAATTGCCCAATTGATATTAATACAGGCGATCTTGTAAAAAAACTCAGGCGAAACGATAAAAAGAATTATGAGCTAAAAGCTGCCAATTTTTTTTCTAACCATTTTTCTTATCTTGAATTTTTTCTTCGCACGGGAATAAAAAGTCTGAATTTTTTATCAAAGCTTTTTGGATTTGAGAATCTTAATAAGATCATAAAATTAATCAAAAAGAAAATTCCTGCTTTTCCACTTCAGCAATGGCGTAATAATTTGAATGCACCTTCCACGCGTATTTCCTCAAAACCGGATAATCCTGATTTTGTGTATTTCCCTTCCTGTGTCTCAAGATTAATGGGGAAATATAAATCAGAAAATCTATCTTTATCGGAAGCTATGATATTATTAGCAGAAAAATCAAATTTGAAATTATTCCTGCCAAATTCGGTTTCTGACTATTGCTGTGGAACTATTTTTGAATCGAAGGGTTTCTCTGAAGCAGCGAATAATACACTAAACAAATTAATAAAGCAACTTTATCTTTGGTCTGACAGCGGAAGATTGCCGATTATTATTGACTCTTCTTCATGCAGTCAAAATCTCAAATTTTGTGAAAATCATCTTGACCACGGACTTATAGACCAATATAAAAAATTAAAAATTATTGATACTATTGAATTCATCTATGAATATATTATTGATAAAATTCCAATTAATAAAGTAAATTATGCTGTTGCCCATCATACTTGTTCATCAGCAAGAATGGGTTTAAATCATAAATTTGAATCAATATTACAAAAGTGTGCTTTTAATGTTTATGTCCCTGATAATACAAATTGCTGCGGTTTTGCCGGGGACAGAGGCTTCCTCTTTCCTGAGCTTACAGCAAGTGCAACAAAGGATGAAGCCCGGGAAGTTATTGAGTTTGCTTCCGGCAAAAAAGACTCTGGATTCTATTCATCTAATACTACTTGCGAAATTGGAATGACTAACTCAACAGGACTTTTTTATGAATCTCTGGTTTTTCTACTTCTTAAAGTCATTAAATAATTAGTTATTATGAAAATGGTATAATAATTGATTTTTCAATTTTTATGGAAAATAATAAAAATATTGATGAGAATATAAAAAGAATTCTTATTATTTCTGATGATTTAAACATCTATGAGATAATAAAAGAATTCAGCGAGGAACTTTTATTTTTTCCAGAATTCATTTCCTCAGAAGAGATTATTAAGTCAGGAATTTCTTTAAGCGTTCATGATATTTTGATAATAGACACCGAATTAAAAGCCATAAATTATATTGATTTTCTGAAAATATATAAAAATAATTTAATTAATTCCTATACCCCTGTTTTGATTATTACTTCAAACGACAATGAAGAGTTTATTAAAAGCATAATAAATTTAGATGTTAATGATTATATTTTGAAACCCCTTAATAAATATGTTTTTGCTCTAAGATTAAAAAATTCCATTTTGATTAGTAACTTAAGCAGGATGCTATTCGAAGCAAGAAATGAATTTTATCAAAAGAACAAAGAAAAAAACGAACTATTGGGGCTTACTGCTCATGATTTAAAAAATCCTATCAATAGCATCTCGATGCTCTCAAAAGTCCTTCGGGATACTGAAGAACTGTCTAATGAGGAAATTAAGGAATATTCCGGTGATATAGCCTCAACTGCTGAAAGAATGTTGTCGCTCATCAAGGAATTGCTTGATTTTAATGCAATTGAAGAAGGTAGAATCAAGATTAAACCCGAATTGCTCGAAATAAATGAAATTCTTGCTGATGTTTCTGATTTTTATAAAAATGTTGCCGAACGAAAAGGTATAACTATTATGACTGATTTCCCGGAAAATACTATCTATGTAAAAACAGACAGAAACGCTATATCCCAAATACTTGACAATCTTGTTTCTAATGCTGTTAAATACACTTTCCCCGGGAAAAAAGTAAGTCTAACTATTAAAGAAGAAAATAACTTAGCACTGATTGAAATAAAGGACGAGGGACAGGGCTTCACCGATGAGGACAAGGAAAAAATATTTCAGAAATTTTCTAAACTCAGCGCCAAGCCAACAGCAGGCGAACATTCAACAGGGCTTGGTTTATCAATCGTAAAAAAATATGCCGATATGATTAGTGCAGAAATAAAATTAGAAAGTGAAGCCGGAATTGGCTCCACTTTCATTATTACCCTACCTATTGCTAAACCCGAAATTTAATTTTTCGATTATTTGGCTACTCTTTCAAGCCACTTCAACATAAATAACATTGTCAACATAGAAATGAGGCAGGCTATGACGAACATAAACCATGTTAACCATATTGGAAGATTATCATAGAATATAGCCCCAATAAACAATAATTGATTTCCCAAGGCAGTTGCTCCAAGCCAGCCGCCCTGCATAATTCCCTGATATTGGGGAGGGGCAACTTTCGATACAAAAGAAATTCCCAATGGACTAATAAATAATTCTGCGACTGTCAATATAAAATATGTTCCAATCAACAGCCATGGGGTAACCCTCTGGGCATCCGAGAGTCCACCCATCGCAATAACTTCTGATTTCAATGGAACATTAAGAGAACCAACAGTCATAAGTAAATAGGCAAGAGCGGCTATTAGCATTCCTATTGCAATCTTCTTCGGGGTCGAGGGTTCAATACCTTTAGCATTTAACCAACCGAATAAAGCCATAACTATTGGCGTTAGAATTACAATAAACAGTGGATTTATTGATTGAAATATTTCAGCCCCTTGAATGGTAATAAATCCTAAATTTATGACAATTCCACTTAAATCCGTATAATCTCTTGCAAAATAAGTTAATGTTAAACCATTTTGATGAAAAGAAAACCAGAAGAATATAACCACCCCAAATACAGCAAACAAAGCATATAGTCGTTGCTTAACCTCTCTTGCTTCCATTTGCAAAGCACTCGGGTCAACCGACTTGGTTGCTTTGGGGGCAGGATTAGGGAATGTTTTTTTGTTGACTATATAAATTATGAATGATATTAGCATCGCCACAACAGAGATAGCAAAGGCATAATGGAATCCTTCTGTGAATACATTCAAATAATCAAGAGTAAAAGCAGAAATATCAGTAACCACCTTGCCGCTGACTTCATTTGCCAAGGATAATAATCTTTGACTCGCTTCGGGACTTAATGTCCCTTCAATTGATTGATGGCAAAGTTCAGGAAGGTCTGGATTATATTTATAGCCAAATCTTTCAAGCCATCCATTACGCATTACTATTGCCATTAACGGGGCAAACAAAGCACCTACGTTAATAAACATATAAAACAATGAAAAACCTGAGTCTCTTTTGCTTGAATATTCTTTATTATCGTACATCTGTCCCACAAGAGCCTGTAGATTTCCTTTAAATAAACCATTACCAAATGCTATTATAAATAATCCGAAGCAGGAAATGATAAGAAATAAAGTCTTATTTGGCACTGGTGTTGGTGTGGGTATTGCTATCAATACATACCCGATAGCCATCACAATCAGCCCTGTCATTATTGTACCCTTATAGTTCCTTGATTTATCGGCTATCAATCCCCCAACAAACGCAAGAATATAAATTGAGAAGTAAAATATTGAATATATTATTCCCGCATCTGTTCCGCTTAAGCCAAATTTTGCCTGTAAGAATAATACAAGTATTGCCATCATGGTATAGAACCCGAAACGTTCGCCCATATTAGCCAACGCCGCTGCTAATAAACCTTTTGGATGTCCTTTAAACATTAATTAGCCCTTAATTGTTGAAAAATATATTATTTAAAAAAAGCAATAATACTAAATTATACTTTTATGACAAAAGTATTTTTTGATTTGATGCTTCTATGTTATTATTTTATATATACTTATTTAGAACTGCCTGAATTTTCTTATAAATTGAGTCTATTTCTCCCAACCCGTCTATTTTGTCCACTAAGTTTTTCCTTGAGTAGTAATCAATCAAAGGTTTTGTTTGAGCTTCGTAAACTTTCAACCTGTTCAAAATCGGTTCTTCTTTGTCGTCATCTCTCTGATAAAGCTCACCTCCGTCGTCATCGCAGATACCTTCTACCTTTGGAGGATTATAAATCAGATGATAAGATTTTCCACAAATTCTGCATACTCTTCGAGCTGTAAGTCGTTTCAGCAATTCTTCTTCTGGCACTTCGAGAACCAGAACAGTGTCAAGCTTTTGACCGAGGTCCGCAAGGAGTTTCTCGAGTGCTTCAGCCTGAGGAACAGTCCTCGGGAAACCATCCAGAATATACCCATTGGCAAGATTTGGGTTTTTTAGTTCAACCCTTATCATTTCAATGATGAGCTCATCAGGCACCAGAGCCCCGGAATCCATATAAGATTGGGCTTTTTTGCCTAATTCTGTTCCCAATTTTCTGTTGGCTCTCAAAATATCACCGGTTGATAATTGAACGATATTATAATCTTTGCAAATTCTCTCGGACTGTGTCCCTTTGCCTGCTCCCGGAGGTCCCAAAAAAATAATTCTCATAATTTCCTCATATTAAAAAAATAAAATTGTTAAATCTATTCTTACAAAATAATTCTAAGCATAATATAAGCCCAAAAAGCTATATCTTCTCTTTTTTTCTCATTTGCTTTTCCGGAATTGACTGTCCAGATTTCCTTCATTAATTTTCCGGGAAGGAAGAAACCACCACCTCCCTCGATGAAACTATTTTTATATAAATTATATCTTAGAACATAATCTATTTCTGTCCCGAAATCTGATAATTCAGATGCACTTTTTTTGTCCGATGTAAAGTAATGAATATCCAACTGTGCATACCATGGGCTTTCTTTCGGCTTATAAGAACTTCTTAAATAATAATCGTGAAGCCCAAGATTTCTCGTTGATGTCTCGATTGTGCTGAAATAGTCCATATACCCGAAAAGCATGTGTTTTGTGGAATAAGTGTTATCAAAAACTCCGAGTTTATTATTGTTTTTTGCTGTATCACCGCCCTTTGTTCCTGAAACTATTTCGCCGTTCAACGAAAAAGATAGCTCATTTAAGTCATATTGAAATTTTGCTGCAATAGTATATGCTGAAATATCATAATCTGAATAATGGACAATTGTTTCCCCCTTGATTTTACTGCCTTTAGTCAAAGTCCCAACCTGATAAGCGCCCTCGATTAATGTGCTGAAATTATCAAGTATAAAATTAAAAGCACCGCCGCTTGTCAATCTGCTCATATTCACGTTCCTTGAAGAAGCAAATAGTGTATCCATAGCTTTTTTATCTAATGCATCTTTTCGCCTGTCCACTTCATAATATGAAAACAAATCAAAGCTGTAATTAGTTCTGGGTTTTATACTTGCCCATAGTCCATATATACTGAAACTGGTATCAGCGTTTGGCGGGTAAGGATAGGTATTTTGATTGTAATTCGCAGTGAAATCCTTGAAATAAGTATGTGTGAAATTAAAAATATCAACCCAGAATGTTTTTTCCTTAAATTTCAAAAGTAAACCGTCGAACGTTCTCGAAGCATAATGCCATTGGTTTGTTCCAAAAAATCTGTTTGAACCATAACTATGCTCATATCTGCCTGCCTTGGCTGAAAGCGAGATGCCAAGAATGCTGTCAATTTCTGCAAACCCTTGGTGGAGATCAACGTTAAAAATATTTGCAGTAGTGCTTTTTTCTTGTCCCCATACACGTGAATCCTGAAGTTCCACAAACAAATTAATTTTATTTAATACTTTTTTCCCTATACTAACCCTCGTTCGCATATTTGTAAGAGAGTAAGGATAAGTTTCATTAAGAAAATCTCTTCCATCGAGTTCAGTTCTGATTTGTATTTGACCACCAAAAATCCAGTCGTTAGTGTCATAAGATAAAATGTTGTTCGTAGAGATTATAAGAAATATTATAATAAAGCTAAGATTGAGTAAAAATTTAGGAAAAACATTCATAATCTCTCTACATTTTTTTGTAATAAAAGTTATAATATAACCATTATCTTCCAAAATGAAAATTACAAGTTTAATTTATTTAATCAAAATGTGTTTCATATATTTCTATGAATAACATTATAAAATCTAATGATAAAGAATGTAAATTTGTTCGATTTTAGTTAAATTTGTTTTTTTCATTAAAAATTTTGGGAAAAATGATAGTGAAACCAATTATACCTGCTCGTAAAACAGAAAATGTAACTTACGCAATACGTGATATTATCCTTTTAGCTAATGAAGTTGCCAAAACAGGCAGGGAAATGCTTTATTTGAACATCGGTGATCCAAACGTTTATGACCATACAACTCCTAAACATGTTATAGAGGCAATATATTCAGCAATGAATAAAAATTTTAATGGTTATGCTCCATCTTCCGGAGTTAAATCAGCTCTTGAAGCAATAGAAAGAGATGCCAGCAGAAAAGGGATTGATAACATTCTTGATATTTTTGTTACCAACGGTGCAAGCGAAGCTATTGAACTTTGCCTGACTGCCTTGCTTAATCCCGGTGATAATGTTTTAATTCCCACACCCGGTTATCCACTATATACAGCAATCCAAAGTAAGCTCGAATTAATAGGTAATCCCTACTATCTTGATGAAAATAATGGCTGGCAGCCCGACATCGAGGATATAAAAGCTAAGATTAACTCTAAAACCAAAGCTATTGTTTTGATTAATCCTAATAACCCAACCGGTGCCATTTACAAAAAGGAAACTCTCGAAGAAATTATCAAACTCGCTCTTGAATTTGATTTAGTGATATTTGCTGACGAGATTTATGACAAACTTGTCTTCGATGGGAATAAGCATATTTCAATTGCGGCTCTGAACAAAGATGTTTCAGTCATTACCTTTTCGGGCTTATCCAAAAACTACGTTGCTCCCGGTTTCAGAATTGGATGGGGTATTGTTTCAGGTCAAGAAAAAGCACTGAGCCCTTATATTGAAGCAATAAACAAACTCCTTAGGGCAAGAATTTGTGCCAATCACCCCATTCAATATGCTATAGCTCCTGCTCTTGACGGCGACCAGACTCATTTGATTGAATTGAACAAAAAACTCGAAAAACGCCGTGATATCACAATGAACAACTTGGCTACTATACCGGGAATTTCTCTTGTTAAACCCGAAGGAGCTTTCTATGCTTTTCCTGCAATTGAAGTTGATGACGATTCTCAATTTGCTGCTGGATTAATTAAAGAGACAGGCGTTGTTATTGTTCCCGGGACGGGTTTTGGTCAAAAACCCGGAACAAGCCATTTCAGAATTGTCATTCTTCCTGATGAAAACACTCTTGAAAAAGCATTCAATCTTATAGCTGATTTTATGAACCGCTATGGCATTGGAAAATAATTTATTTAAGGTTATTTATGGGAAAACATATTGTAAGAATTGATGTTGAATACCTTGGAGACCTTCATTGTCGCATAACTCACGGTCCCTCAGGTCAGCAATTTCTAACAGATGCTCCGGTGGACAATCAGGGAAAAGGGGAATATATTTCCCCGACCGATTTGCTTGGCACTGCGAGTTGTTCATGCATTGTTACTATCATGGGAATTGTTGCAAGAAATAATAACTTTGACATAACAGGGCTCAAAGCTTACGTGGAAAAAGAAATGGTCAATGAACCATTCAGAAGAATTGGAAGGCTGACAATGTATTTCCATTTCCCAAGACAACTAAATGATAAAGAATTTACCTTGATGAAAAACGTTGTTCATACCTGTCCTGTTACGAGAAGCATAAGTCCGGAAGTCGAAATTATAACCCATTTCTCATTCGGACAAGAGCAATAGTTTTCAACAAGTTATCCACATTGCTTATATACTATTTTTATATTACAATAAAATAATTATATTGCAGATAACTACAATGGATTGTAGTAAGTAATAGCTATCTCTTTTAGTTATGAGTTAATCAAGGAGGATTTGACATTTAATATAAATGCTTCAGATTCTCCTTCTTTTTTTAGGCTCTAATATTTTGTTATAGATAAGCAGGGATGTTTATGAAAGCTTTAATAATTATTTCCTTCATTTTAATTTATGGTTTTATTAGCTGTACTAATCAAAACCCAGAACAAAAAGAAAAAGGAAAAAATACAGAAGCCACCCAAAAAACCGATCAAAATCAAAAAGCCGGCGATGGAGATAAATCAAGTGGCGAGGAGTCAAAAGTTCAAGACGTAAACCCGGAGATTTATTCTGATGTAACTCATTATAAACCCTATGAGTTGAAAGAAGACGGTCTCTATATCTACTATGACGGACCTAAGTTATCAGATAGAGTTGATAAAAAGTGCGAAAATGTGAAACTCAAAAATTACAAATACCAGCCTGTTCCTTCCCAAAAAAACAATATTAAAACAGATGAACTGAAATACTGGCAGAACTGCCCGGTTGTAAGGGAATGCGAATCCAACTATGGCAAACCATCTTTGAAGGAACTTGGTTACGAGCGACATAGGGAAAGAGAAATAAAGCCGGAAGATAACCGCTTCGGTAAAGTTATAACAAAAACTGAAAAGTGGACTGAAACCGAAAAAAGAATCAGGCAGGAAATCTTTATCAATTACATTGATGCTGACAGGTTTATGAAAATGAGCCGTCAGGAATTTCTTAATAATGGTATTGTTATTATTGGGAAAAAAATTAGCAGGGTTGTCGTCAAAAGATCTCCTGCTTTGCCTTTTATGTATAGTCCAGCCAGAATACCTGTAAGTTATATGGTTAAAACATATAATTGCGATGGGTTAATTAAAACCGATGATTATGGACTTGTCCAGCTCGGTGACTTCAAACGAATTGACTTGAAGGAAAATATATTTGAATTTATTCAGGAAGATCCTCTTCCCGGAAATTCAAGTTATTTGAGCGATCTGCAAATGAAAAGCCTTAGTGAATATATTCATCAGTTGATTCCTCGCCATCCATACGATGGAACAGTACGTCAGAGTTTTTATTATCCTCCGGGTTATTATATAATTGAGTATTATAACGGCGATCAGCTTAATGATTATCTTTGCATACAGCTTCTGTCTGCTCCATATCCATATTCAGCAACCCCGGTCAATACTCTCAGCTTCGATAAACCCACTTCCCCTGATTCCCCTGTCAGCGAAAAAGGTTGGGCTTTGATTTTAGGCAAGTTTAATACTCTTGGAGAGGCAAGTAATTTCATAAAAATGAAAGACCCCTATCCACTGGTAGTTCTTTCTTCGAAAGATGGTAAATATTATGCTGGCAGAATGTTCTATGATAGAAATGCTGCCGAACTCGAAAGAAAAAGAATAATCAATACTGGTGTCTCACGTCAGGCATGGATTCTTGATATTCAGGAAATCCAGTTTAATATTCCTTAAACAAAAATATATTAATAATTTAGAGCGAAGGAAAAATATTTTTCCTTCGCTTTTTTTTCTAAAGGTTAATTATATTTGTTCTTTTCTGAAGGACTGATTATGAAGAAACTTTTTTTTATCTGTGCATTATTTGTCCTATTTGTCTCTATCTCTTTTGCTCAAGATATGACAACAATATATTCAAATCTGGATATTATCAATAATAAAATTTTCAATCTTAACCAAAAAGTTTCCAAACTGACAAAATCCATCGAATCTGTGAGAGCTTCCAATCAAAAATCTATAGATCAGCTAAAAAAGGATTTTGAAGAAATCTTAATGGATTTTAATGAAGTAAAGATTCTATCCCAGAGCATGGAATCTGTTTGTTCAAGAATGATTGAACTTCACGACACACTTCGCAGTGATTTAAATGATATCAGGAAAGAAAACGACGCCATTATCGCTGCCCAGAGAATTCTAAGATCTCAAAATAAGGAACTTGAACTGCAAATAGAAAATCTTAATAAAAAGATTTCAATGGTACCTTCCATTTTTTTCTGCGATGACTGTCCCCCGAAGTTTTCTGTTGCTGCTGCTGCAAAGTATTATCCATCATTAAATCTTTCTGATATAAGAACTTATGCTTCTCCTTCCATTGGATTTTATTATAAACCAAATCAAAAGTATGGCTTCTGGATTGATTATACTTCCCCGTTTATTATTTCCCTTTCTGATTACTCCACTGAACTCAATATGTCTGTTAGTGATCAATGGACAGCAAGTATTATCTCTTCTGGCTTTTACTACAATTTGAACGATTTATTCCGAAAGCCCATTGTTTATACACTTGGATTTGGGGTTTTTTACGGCGAAGCAGGTTATGATGAATATTTCACAAATGATATTGGTATTGTCAGAGGTAATATTTCTGGCTTTTCAGGTTATGGTGTACTATTCTTGATCGAAGCCTCATATAACGAGTTCATCAATAAATTTCCAATGGAGTTGTATATAAATTTCACAGGAAATCTATTCCAGAAAAAAATTAAACTGAATACTGGAATCGGACAACCGCACGACTTGGGTTTATTTCTTGTTTCGGCTTCAGTCGGAGTCAGGTTTAATTTTTGGGGGAAATAAAAAAGCCGGCTCTTTATAATTCGAACCGGCTTATATCTCATCAATATATTAAAAATTACTTAATGATAACCATTGGTTTTGTTCCAGACTTATCACCTATTGTGATAGTGTAGTAGTAAATCCCTGAAGCCAGATTCAATTCATTTGGATTAAATCTTATTTCGTTATAACCTGCTTTTGATGAACCATTGAATATTGTATGGATTTCTTTCCCAGTCATATCCCTTAGAACTATTTTTGCTATGGTTTCATAATTTGTATTGAAGAAAATTATTGTTGAACCGCTTGTTGGGTTTGGTGTATTTCCAAATTCAAGCGACGAGAGATTTTCTTCAATAGATGATACAATGAAAGTAGTTATCGCAACTGTGCATTCCTTAGATGTTAATGTTCCGCATTCGTTTGTTGCAACGCACTTATAAACCCCAGCATCAACAAAGGCAGAGTTCGGAATAGATAAAGTATTTTCAGTAAAGTTAGGCAGTAGATTACCATTTTTGAACCATTGATAGGTGATGGGTGATTCGCCAACTACTTCGAAGACCAGCTTTAATTCCTCACCAACCTTGACGCTTAAATTATCAGGCAATTGTGTAAGATTGAAAAGATTCTGCTTAATATCGAGCGTAACATTGTCTGAATTAATTGTGATATTATACGGAATTAAAGTGATTCTAACGAAATAGTCATCTCCTTCATCATCAATTGTAACATTTTTGATTATTAGGGTTCTTGATTTTGTGCCGCTGTATTTTTCGCCGTCTGTTAATGGATTGGAGCCTCTGAACCATTGATATGTGATATTTGTTCCACCAAATGCTAAAGCATCAACCGAGAAGCTGATATCTTTATATTCACAGCTGACAACATTTTTGGGATTATTAACTATTCTGATGTCGGGTGTCTCCAATGTCATATATTTCATCGAATCAACACCGCAAAGACCGCTAACCATAACCCAGTAATCATTTCCATAATCAGAAGGTTGCAAATCTCTGATTGTTAGTATTGAAGAATTAGAGCCGGCAATTCTGTCGTTATCTCTGATTTTGATATTACCTCTCCACCATTGAATTTCGTAATTCTTATTATCAATTAACTCAACATGAGCCTTGACTTCGAATTGTGCCACATCACCAAGAGGATAGTATGCCGTCGAGGGTTTCGATACGATTTGAGTCTTTGAATGGACATAAATCAATGCTTCTTTCGAAATAATATCTCTTATTCCCTTGCAATCCTGGACGTTGATTATACAGCGATAAACGCCAGAAGAATTAAAATTCAGATTATTAAGATATAGAATTGGTGATTTGGCAGATGGAAATTGATCAACCGTAAGGTTTACACCATCTTTTTGCCACTGGTAACTGAAAGTCTCTGCGTCTGTATAAGCCACTAAAACAACATTCGAATTTTCACAAACCTGCTGGCTTTCTGGCTGGAACGTAAAGCTTGCCTCAGGGAATATTTTGATTGTGAAAGTTTCTGAGATTGCTTGAGATGGAGTGCAATAAGGACTTCCATATATGATACATCTGTAATCACCGGATTCACTCGGGTCTGCAGCGGGGAACACTAAATTTCTGGTTGTAGCAGTTGGATATTTGTTCAAGGGTAAATCTTTCCAGCTTCCAGTTTCGAAACGTTGCCACATATATCCAAGCACTGTCCCGTCGCTTACAACAGAAATGTCGAATCTATCACCAATGCAAACACTTGCAATATTGGTTGAGGTGAAATTTTGAACCATTGTTATTGGGTCAGAAACATTTACATAAGCGATGTTTGTATATATTTCAGAGGGACCGCAATTTCCGGGACCAATTATCTTTAACCTGTAGGCTCCTGCTGCTTCAACAGCATTTGCTAATGTCAATTGTAAAATAGGTGAGTTCTGCCCAATGATGTTATCGAAGACTCCCGGAGCATTTTTTCTTTCTTTCTGCCACTGAAAACCGGTAATAGTGCCTGCTCCGTCTCCCCTTAGAGTCAAAGACGGGTCGTTAGAGCAAACTTCTGCACTATATGGATGTAATGTTACCGATAAAGCCGTCTCAACTTTTATATGTTTGACATCTGACTGTAACTGCGAGCCATCGAATGTTGTAATAACATAGTAATTAGCCGAATCTGACTGTCTGATCGGAATAAATGACAATGAGGTTCTTGTATCAAATCTTGTATTGTTTTTATACCATTCAAAAGTAAATACCGGGTTTACTGATCGCTGAACCCCGTCAACAAATCCTATAACTTCCGGCTCAAAATTAATAACAACATTAGAAGAATTTGCACAGTAAACTGGTAAGTCCGGGGTTGCTGTTATATTTGTTTTAATTCCCAGAATAGAATTAACTTCATCAGCACCAACATAACAATTTGTTGTTCTTCTGTTTTCATTGTCTATATCGTTGGCTATTCCAAGCGATGGTGCATAAAAATCTGAATGTCCTACAGCGTCTCCGTCAAGATGAAGGTCATTATTGGCTACAAAAGTAACAGATCTAACTTTTGTATTAGTGTTCCTTCCGTAAATTGATCTGAGAGTTGCCAGATCGGTTATGTCAGTCGGTGTGGTTTGGTATCCAGCCAGTATCCCATAGCTTCCATAAGCATAATGAACATTATAATCCATATTATTAAACTGTCCTGATGGACTTGCTGCATAAACGTAAATCGTATATGATTTTGTGCCGGCATAGTTTGAAGACAATCCATTTGCGAGGATATTGTTCCTTAAATCAATATTTGTTACTGAGGTGGTTGTAACAAGGAAGCATGCGGTTAATGATGCTGATGAACCCACATTTTCCTGTGTTCCATACATATGGATTGTGTTATGGTAAATTGAGTAATTCGAGCCAGCTGTCAACCTGATACCAAAAGGATTATAAAATGTTGAGGAAGATGAATAATTCATTGTTGTGATGTCCCAGATGAAATTATTATATATCTTCATATAATTTCCTCCGAGAGTATTGATTCCCCAAGCACCCCATCCTCCAGAGTTCGGATTCTTTATACCATAAATATTGTTACTGTATATTTCGCAGTAATTGTTTGTGGAGCCCATCTCAATTCCTGCTATATTTGTTGATGGAGCTACCCGTAAATTGAAAATAGTGTTATTCCGGATATGTGCATAATTTACATTTTGCAAATAAATTCCCCTGAAATTGATATAATCAGAGGATGTATTCGAGCCAATTGTATTGCTCGAGATAATCAGGTTGTCAGTAGTGGTTGTAGTTCCACTAACATAAATTCCATAGTATGCTTTTGTTATGACATTATTATCAATAAGCAAATTATCATTATCGTTACCGCTTCCGGAAGTGCTTATTGTGTTATCAGCAACATAAATTCCGAACGAAGTGGCTGTATTCGTTCCTGTTGAAATGTTACAATTCTTGATTGTATTATTATTTGCTCCTCCTGTAAAGCTTGCAATATGTATTGTTACTATATTTGAAGCAGTTGATGTGTTAACAAAAGTCAGGTATCTTCCCGCGTTGTTATAGCTTCCGTCTATGGTTACTCTGTCAGCACCTTCAAGCCTTATCAGTGAACCACTCGAGGAACCAGAAATTGTATAATTAACAGCAGCACTTGGTTTGATAGTAATAGTATATGTATTTCCACCTTCCGATGCTAATTCCTTTAATCCGACTGCACCTGTTTCATCGGTAATATTGGAGGTAATTAATATTGTTACATCCCCTGTCAAAACCGCTCCATTCATATAATTAAATAATCCGTCTGACTTTGTCAGTGATTTATATGTCTCGGACGAGCCAACTCTTACAGTTCCCGAAATAGATGGAGAGATTCTGTATGAGTTAATTGAGCTGGTTATCGGAAAAGCCGAAGAAGTTAAATCAACATTTGATGGTTTTGAATTAAATTTGCCACTATTTATTCCCACATTCGGCGGTGAAACCAGATCCTGAGCCACAATGAAATATTGTATGACATCGTTTGACTGAACTGAACCACCTTGTAACTTAGAATAGTCAATTGTAAATGAGAACTGATCTCCTGAGTTAGTTCCAACGACATATTTCCAGCCATTATCAGCCGATGTATTCCCGGAATAGGTATTTGCATCCGTTGACTTTTTGTAATAAAGACGTGGAGCATAAGTTGTTGTGTTTACGCCTGAGTTGTCAGTGATTCGAGCAAAATTATTCAGCACCCTGTTTGATGTTGAAGTTGTATTGGCAAGAGGTGTATATTCAATTCTTGGCGGGGCAAATTCTCCAGCATTTTCGTAAGCCCCAACTGTTGGAGCTGTTGTCGAGCGTGCATCGTTAAGAAAATCTCTTGGTACCTCCGAAATTGGGGTGCCTGCACCAACCAGCGGGGAACCTGTCAATGGGATCAAAAAATCATCTGCATTGTAGTTCGGATTTGATGAAAACGAATTTAGATCCTGTGAGGTTGCACTTCGCCAAGCGGTTATTGTTGTTCTGTTACCTGATAAATACCCTAAAACACCATAAGTCCCAGACGCATAATAGTCGTTATAATTAAAAGTTGAATTTGTCAAATTAGCGGTTCCTGAAAGATATATTGCATAGGATTGTGAACCAGTCAAACCTACAAGGCTATTTGTAAATACATTATTTCGAACATCCAGAGTGTTCACAGAAGTTGATGACACACAAAAAGCCGCCGAAAGTGTTCCAGATGTATTTGAACCTTCCTGCTGACCGTAGAGATTAATGCTATTATGCCATATTTTATGCCCGAGTCCGCTTGCAATTAAAATTCCAAATGGATTATAAACTAAAGAAGAAGTAGAATAGTTCGTGGAAGTCATCTTATAAATTACATTATTTCTTAGAGTGTCATAATTTCCGCGATATCCGGATGAAGCTCCTGCCATATAAATACCAACAGCAGCATAACCACCTGTTGAAGTAGATTTTAAAGAATTTATTAGATTTCTTTCAAACAATGTGTAAGCTGAATAGCTATATATTCCATACATTGTATATAGTGCTGTGATATTTTGAATTGTATTTAGATATACCTTTGAGGTATCACTATAATAAAGATACATCCCATAACTTGTTCCATTAGCATTCAGATTTTGAACGAGATTGTTATATATATTTGATTTATTTGAGTAATAGAAATACAACGGATACCCTGTCCCCGCAGCAGTAATATTATCAAAGGTATTGTCATAAATTTCAGAGCGATCGCTATAATATACAAAAAGTCCATAGAAAGTGCTTGCTATTGTTAAATTTGTTCCGGAATTACCATATATTTTTGCATTGGTTCCATAATAGTTATATAGATAATATAGCACTGAATTGGTTGAAATATTATTAAGGTAATTATTGGAAATCGTATGTCCGTCAGCATAATATACCCACATAAAATAATACATAATACCACCAGAAGCAGTGTTATAGCTGATTTCGAAGTTTTTGTTCTTTCCTGTTATAGCAGTGCTTATTCCATATATTCTGAATGCATAATATACATTTGTAAAGTAATTATAAAGGAAGCGATTATTATCCATTCCTACCCCGCCACTGCTTAATGAAGCACTTGAGCCACACACAATTCCCCATGACGATGAAACATTCGAGCCAGTAATATTGCAGTTCCTGATTGTATTATTCTTTGCACCATTGGCAATTGTTGAAGTTGTATTGCTGTCCAGCCAGATCACACAGGAAGTTGATGTAAAAGTATTTTGAAGTGTTAATGCATTAGTTGAACCGCTTTGATTAACCCTTCCATCTATTGTTATATTATCGGCACCTCTTAATTCTATCAATGCATTTGAGATACTTCCGGAAATCGTATAAGTTCCAGTAGGATAGATAGTAACAGAATTATAATTTGCCGAGCCAACTCCAGATGCCTGCAAAACAGCAGAAGATGTTTCAGTCAGATTACTTCTTATTGTGATAACAATATCACCCGTATGTGTTCCGGCATTTATTGCATCAAAAGCAGCTTTCAGTGTTGAATAATCTGTCGAACCTATTCGTGCTTGTGAGAAAAGATTACTTTGTGACAAAGCTAAAAGCAGTGATACAAATAGGACAAATCTGATTGTTTTTGAAAAATTTCTCATTACTTGATAAAAAGTAGAATTTTTGAACATATTTAAACCCTTTTTAAATAATTAACTTATTATATTCTTTTAATTTTAAACTTATAATTTAATAATTTTTTTACCTATTTCAAAAATAATTTCAAAAGTTAACATTTTTTGCAATTTCTCGAGCTATAACTAAGTGCTGTATCTCGGATGTTCCTTCGTATATTTCTGTTACCTTGGCATCCCGCATCATTCGTTCTACATGATATTCCCTGACGTAACCATAGCCACCATGAATCTGAACCGCTTCCCGAGTAACATCATTTGCTACCGTTGAAGCAAATAACTTTGCCTGCGAAGCAGCCATAATATTTGTATTTCCCTGATCTTTGAGCCATGCTGCTTTATAAACAAGCAATCTTGCCGCTTCGATATTCATTGCCATCTGAGCAAGTTTTGCCTGAATCAATTGATGTTCGATTAAAAACTTTCCGAATGATTTCCTCTGTTTGGAATAACGAACTGAAGCCTCGTAAGCCCCTTGTGCTATTCCGAGGGCTTGGGCAGCTATTCCGATTCTTCCCCCATTCAATCCTGACATTGCAATATAAAAGCCTTGCCCGACTTCTCCGATTCTGTTTTCATCCGGGATTTTGACATTTGTTATTGCTATAGCGCAGGTATCGCTCGATCGCATACCCATTTTATCCTCTTTTTTGGCAGGCTCAAATCCTTCGGTTCCCTTCTCGACAGCAAAGCAGGTTATCCCTTTATGTCTGAGTTCTTCGTTGGTTTGTGCAAATATAATGTAAAGTCCCGCATTCTGAGCTGTCGAAATCCAGCTTTTCATACCATTCAAAATCCAATAACCATCCTTGAATACTGCTTTTGTTTTCTGATGTGAAGCATCAGAACCTGCTTCTGCCTCGCTAAGGCAATAAGCACCAATGATTTTTCCCTCGGCTAAATTCCTTAGATATTTTTCTTTCTGGGCTTGAGTGCCGTATGTTTCAATTATCCAGTTTATGAGAGAATTATGGACAGAAAAAATTATCCCGATGCTTGCATCAACTTTGCATATTTCCTCCTGTGCGACAACGTAGCTTAATGTATCAAGCCCACTGCCACCCCACTCAGGCGATACCATCATTCCCATAAAACCAAGTTCAGCCATCTTTTGAATAATTTCCGCAGGGTATGTTCCGTTAATATCCCTTTCTATGACAGTTGGTGCAATTTCTTCCTGTGCAAATTTTCGGGCTGTATCCTGAATCTGTTTTTGTATCTCGTTTAATTCAAAAGAAATCATATTATTCTCGTATTTTTTAAACTTTAAACTTTCTTATTTCGTTTTCTACAAATTAATAAATTTTTATAAATAAATTGAAGAATATACAATGATAAGGTTGATTACGTTTTGCTTGCTTTCATCAATATTCTTATTTGGAAGTTTATTCAGCCAACCTAAGCTTGAAATGGAAGGTGGCAAAGTCTATGATTGGGGCGATGTTAAGTTATCAGATTCTCCCTTAAAGGCAAAAATCAAAATTTATAATAAAGGTAACGAAACTCTTAAAATTTTCAAGGTTAAACCTGCATGCGGTTGCACTACTGCTCCGCTTGACAAAGAAGAAATTGAACCCGGCGATTTTGCCATTCTTGATGTTACTCTCCATCTCGGCAATCATTCAGGTCTTTTCATCAGATACATTAATATTACTTCAAGCGACCCGGAAAATTCTCCTTTGAATTATCAGTTGAAATGCAATATTTTAGTTCCGATAAAATACTTCCCGAGCCAGTATATATCTTTTGGTATGATGGAACTGAACAAAGAAGCCATAGCCAAAGTTGTTCTGACTAATTCAACAGATACAACCATTACTATTAAGGATGTTACTTTCTCCCCTGATTCAATGATTATCAGCCTGAAAAAGAATACCCCAATTCCACCAAAAGGCAGCATTGATATCGAAGCAAAATATACTCCAAAAACCCCTGAACCTGTGATTGGATGGATAAGGTTCCAGACTGATCATCCGGAAGTTACTTCTGCTGAAATCACTATCAGAGGCATTGTCAAAGACGGAAATTCAAATGCTCCGCCTCCTCTCCCTCATCAGTCAGATAAAAAATAAACCATAGGGTTAATTAAACTTTATGGGAATTATTAAAAAGAAATTTAATATTTTTTTAAGAATTATTACTTATTTATTATTTAAAGTAATTTTTCAAAATAAAACTGTTTCCCCTCCAGTAAACAAATATCAAATAAAGAGGGTACTCATTCTCCGCTACGATAAGATTGGGGATATGGTTACAACGCTCCCCTCTATAGATTTTATTAAAAAATTGATTCCTGATGTTCAAATTGATGTTCTTGCTTCCACACAAAACTATTTAATTATCAAAAATGACCCCCGTGTTAGTAATATCTATATTTGCGAAAACAAAAAATTAAAACTTATCCGGAAAGCTTATTATTTGAGAAAAAATAACTATAACCTCATTTTTGCATTTGTTTTTTATAAAACATCTCTTGGTGGCTTGATTGCTAATTTAGCCGGGAAAAAAAATACTATAAAGGTTACAATTGAACACGAAAAAAGAAAAAAAATATATTATGCTTTCTTTAATTTATTAGTCCCTTCAGAGTCGTTCATTCAATACAAATGTATGCTCGAAGTTCTTGTCAATATTGTATGTTATACCTTTGGAGTTGAGTATGACCAGAACAAAATTCACCAGAAAATTTACCTTGACGACTCTTCCATTTACAAAGCAAAAAAGTTCATAAATTCTTTACCACATGGTGAATTTATCCTGATAAATCTCTCGGCAGGTCATCCATTAAGGGAATGGAGCAAAGAAAACTATATTGAATTGATTGAGCATTTAATAAAAAACTATCCTACTTTTTTTTATATTCTAATTTCAGCACCTTCAAGATTTTCTGAATCATTATCAATATCCTCGAATTTTTCTGGAAAGGCTTTTAGTTTTCATTCTTCATCCATACTTGATGTTGTTTCCATTGTCCCTTATTGCAAAATGGTTATAACTCCTGATACATCTATTGTTCATATTTCATCTGTATTTTCTAAACCAATGATTGTTTTATTTTCAAGATTTTCAACTAATATCGAAAATTGGAAACCTTATAGAGTTCCATATCGTGCTTTACAAACATTGAAAAAAGAAAAAATTGATGCAATATCTCCTCTGGAAGTCTTTTATGCTTTCAAATCATTATACTCTGAATTAGAGACTGAAAATCAATCCAATAACCAATAATTTCTCTTTGGCATAAGTATTGCTTAATCTTTAAGTTCAGCAAGCAATTGACGATATTTATTTATTCGGCAAAGGGAAAAAAATATGAAACTTATTAAATACATTTTGTTTTTTACTATCAGTATGAGCTATTTGGCTCATTCGCAAAGTCTGAAATTTGTCAGAACTGACGTTGAAAAGGAAAGAGAAAATTTCGTAACTGCCACTTATATTTTTGGACTTGACGTTTATGCTGATAGTATTAGTAATTGCACAGGTGTTACTTTCGAATTAAGTCATAATTTGCCTGAATATCTGAAACTGTCTGACTGGTCTTATGGAGATTTTGGAGAAAAAGGCTCGGCTGTGGTTATTCATAATATTGATACTATTACCAAAAAGGGGAGACTCTACGTAGGTGTCCTCTCCGGCGAACCTGTGGGCTTCACTGGTCTTGATAATCCCAAACTAATTCATCTGGAGTTTGCAGTTAGTCAGTCAGCACCTCACGGCACAGAATTGAACTTTGATGTTATCAACTCAAAAGCTGTTACTTATAATGGTTTAGCCGGAAAGATAAATGATATCTTTGTTCCATCATTTAAATTCAAAGTTCATGGATTCACCGATGTCTGGCCCGGCGATGCCGATAATAACGGTGTTGTAGATACCCGCGATATTGCTACTGTCGGGCTCTATCTTGGTTATGGCTTATCGAAAGAAAATTTCCGTAGCTTCAAAAGAGAAAATCCAAGCACTTACTGGACTAAGCAGAGAGCTTTATGCTGGGATAGCCTCGAAGTTACCTACGCTGATTGTGATGGTAACGGTGATATCAATATTACTGATATGCTAATCATTCCTTTGAATTTTGGTAAAGTTGCCGATAATCCTGACAACAACAAGCCTTTGCCGGTGATTGAAAATAATACAGAGGATTGCAATTTAGGGAATCATAATAAAACTCCAATTGTAGCTTATCTACCGGAGCCAATAATAGGGCTGGTTGCAAGAATAAACTGGGAGAATTTAAAAAATCAACTGATTTGTATTGATGAAAACAATTTGTTTGGGACGGGACAGTATTCTTTTATCAGTGAATTTGAGAAAACCCACAATAGTAATATGTTTTTAGGTTCAAGCACGGGGACTCCAATAAAACATGGTTATTCTATCATTGGGTGGATTAATTCACAAAACTCGGGAAACATTGATGGATACTTCGAAATAACTGAATCTTATGGTGTAACCCCTGATGGAAGGATCATTCCCTTGAAATTAATTACTTCTATGAAGGAGCAGGCAATATCAGAAGGAAACGATGAGAACCTGATAGTAAGTGATGGACTTTTGAATATTAAGACAGCAAAGGAAATTGATTTTGTTGAGATTTATGATTTGCTTGGAAACATGCAGATCAAAGAACAAATGTTTGATTTTAGCGAAAAAACAATTCTTGATGTGTCAATATTAGCCTCTGGTTATTATTATGCAGTTGTTAATTATAAAAATTCAACTAAGCTAATAAAATTTCTGAAAATTTAATTTTTTTGGTAACATTTTGACCTTTTGATGTGTTTTTGTAATTTTACAACTACACATTAAGGGGTTTTTTATGCTTAGGATATCAATTCTTATTTTCAGCATTTTTTTTTATTCCTTTCTTTCGATTAACTCACAAGATCTGGAAAACTTAATTAAAAGAATTAATATTGACTCACTAACCGATAATGTCAATATTCTTTCCGGTGAAAAAGAGGTAATAATCAATAATAAACCCGTAAAAATTGACAGTCGAAAATTTGATAGCGAAACGAAACATTTTGCTGCTTTATGGTTAAAATCGAAACTTGAGGAATATGGTTATAGCCCTGAAATTATTGAGTTAGCTAAAAACGAGGAGACTGTCATAGCAAGAAAATCAGGCTCAAATCAAAATAATCTGGTTATTATTGGAGCACATTACGATTCATTCAATTACGATCCTGGTCTTGCTCCCGGAGCTAATGACAACGCAAGTGGTTGTTCTGCGGTTTTAGAAATTGCAAGAATCATTAAAGACATTGATTTGAGTTTCAATCTTGAATTTATTTTCTGGGATGGCGAGGAAACAGGAATGAAAAGCAGCATGAACTACGTTCAGAATTTTGTGAATGGCACCGATTATTTAATCGCATACATCAATCTTGATATGTTAGCATGGGATTCTGATAATGATGGAAAAGTCAGAATAAAATATAAAGAAATTGGAAATTCTAATTCCATTGCTCTCCAAACTATTGAATGGGCTAATATATTTAAACTCAATCTGAAGCCTGAACTTTACACTAACAAATGGTGGGGCGATGGTGACTGCGATTCATTCTGGAAAAAAGGTTTAACCTCGATTGGTATAGCTGACTTGTTGGATTTTTATGATTCTTATCATAATGCTTATGATTTGATCAAACTTTTTAATTATGATTATTTCCTCGAAAATACAAAACTTGCATTTATTATCACTTATAAATTAAGCATTGGTGATAATTTATCTGTCAAATCATTAGATTCAATTAATATTAAATCAAATAATTTCATTAAAGCAACCAGAGAACAAATAATTAACTTAGAAAAAGAAACAAATCTATTGGATGTTGAAGTGTATAATGTAATAGGAATAAAAATTGACCTAAAGAATGTAAATGATTTGCCCGAAGCTGTTTATTTCGTTAGAAAAAAGCTATCCTATTAAAAAAACAAAAGCCAAGAGAAAAAAATTAAATTTTTGCTATCATTTCATTTCTTTCGTAATTTGGAGAACAATTTTTTTTATTTATCATAAAGGCATTAACTATGATTTTTGATTTTGATATGATAAAAAATCATTACGAAAAATTTACAGAAAAAGTTGACAAAGCAAGAAAAGTCATCGGCAAACCAATGAACCTCGCAGAAAAAATATTATACTCTCATCTTTTTGAAACTCAGGAATTAAGAGAATTTAAACGTGGTATTGATTATGTTGATTTCAAACCCGATAGAGTTGCAATGCAGGATGCAACTGCCCAAATGGCTTTGCTTCAATTTATGTCTGCCGGAAGACCAAAGGTTGCGGTTCCCTCAACAGTTCATTGCGATCATCTGATTATTGCCAAAAAAGGTGCTGTGGACGATTTGAGCTTTGCAAAAGATTTAAACAAAGAAGTATATGATTTTCTTTCATCCGTTTCAAATAAGTATGGTATTGGATTTTGGAAACCCGGTTCAGGCATAATTCATCAGGTTATTCTCGAAAATTATGCCTTCCCGGGCGGTATGATGATTGGAACTGATTCACATACAGTTAATGCAGGTGGTCTGGGTATGGTTGCTATAGGTGTTGGCGGTGCTGATGCTGTTGACGTTATGTCCGGAATGGCTTGGGAGCTTCGTTTTCCAAAATTTATCGGGGTTAAATTAACTGGCAAAATGAATGGCTGGACGTCTGCTAAGGATGTCATTCTCAAAGTTGCGGGAATTTTGACCGTCAAAGGTGGAACAGGTGCAATTGTTGAATATTTTGGCGATGGTGCAAAAACAATTTCCTGCACTGGCAAAGGAACAATATGTAATATGGGAGCTGAAATCGGAGCTACCACCTCAATTTTTGGTTATGACCAGAAAATGTATGATTATTTAGTTGCTACCGGAAGAAAAGAAATTGCCGATATGGCTGAAAATCTCAAATCATATTTGACTGGCGATGATGAGGTTTATGACGAACCTGAAAAATACTTTGATCAGCTTATTGAAATAAATCTATCAGAATTGGAACCTCATATCAATGGACCTTTCACACCCGATCTGGCAACTCCAATTTCTAAATTTTCTGAGGCAGTTCGCGAAAATGGTTGGCCCGAAAAACTCGAAGTAGGTTTGATCGGTTCCTGCACTAACTCATCTTATGAGGATATATCCAGGGCAGCTTCGATTGCAAAACAGGCTATTGAAAAAAAATTAAAAGTAAAATCTGAATTTACAATTACTCCCGGTTCCGAGCAGGTTCGCTATACCATTGAAAGGGACGGCTTTATTGATTTGTTTGAAAAAATCGGCGGTGTTGTTCTTGCTAATGCCTGCGGTCCCTGCATCGGACAATGGGCAAGGCACGGTGCCGAAAAGCAGGAAAAAAATTCTATCATAACTTCTTTCAATCGTAACTTTGCCAAAAGAAACGACGGAAACCCCAATACTCACGGATTTGTTGCCTCGCCTGAAATTGTTACTGCTATGACTATTGCTGGAAGGCTCACTTTTAACCCTTTGACTGACACATTAATTAATGAAGATGGAAATGAAGTGTTTCTGGATGAACCCAAAGGTTTTGAATTACCACCGAATGGTTTTGCTGTTGAAGATATGGGATATCAGGAACCTGCAAAAGATGGTTCCTCGATAGAAGTTATAGTAAATCCTGAATCTGAACGTTTGCAAATTCTTGAACCATTCGAACCATGGGACGGTAATGATTTCATTGGGCTTAAACTTTTAATAAAAGTCAAAGGAAAATGCACTACCGATCATATTTCTATGGCTGGTCCATGGCTCAAGTTCAGAGGGCATCTTGACAACATCTCAAATAATCTCCTTACTGGAGCCGTAAATTATTTCAATAATAAAACTAATGAAGTAAAGAATCAGCTTACGGGTGAATATGGACCTGTTCCATTAACACAACGGGATTATAAGGCAAAAGGTATCGGCACGATTGTAGTCGGTGATGAAAATTATGGCGAAGGTTCTTCTCGAGAGCATGCTGCGATGGAACCAAGACATCTTGGCGTCAAAGTAATTCTTGTTAAATCTTTTGCACGTATTCACGAAACCAATCTGAAAAAACAGGGTATGCTTGCCCTAACTTTTGATAATAAAGAAGATTACGACAAAATTCAGGAAGACGACACTATAGATGTTATTGGATTGAAAGAGATGTCCCCGGGCAAACCCTTAACAATCATTTTACATCATAAAGACGGAACAAGCGAAGAAATCAAAGCAAATCATAGTTATAATGAATCCCAGATTGAATGGTTCAGAGCAGGTTCTGCTCTTAATATAATAAGGAGGCAGTTCAACAAATGAAAAATAATTCTTGGTTGATATGGCTTTCTTTGTCATTTGTATTCTTGATATTAATTGTCATTATCACTTTTGCAACTGAAAAATGGGTTATTCTTTCCCTCGGTGTTGGTTTCCTGTTTGGATTTGCCATTCAGAAGGGTGATTTATGCGGAGCTTCTGCTATGAGTGAAGTAATTCTAATGAAAGATGGTCGCAAACTATTTGGAATTTGGGTTGCAATTCTCTCTTCTATGGTCTTTTTTGCCATTTTTCAACTTCTTGGAGTTATTGAATTAGCTCCCAAGAAGTTGATTTGGCTTAGTGCTATCATAGGAGGTTTCATTTTTGGTATCGGCACTGTTCTTGGTGGTGGTTGTATTAGCGGTTGTATGTATAAAGGGGCAACCGGTAACATTAATTCAATTGTTGCTCTTCTAACAATACCCATTGGTATTTCAATAGTAGATTATGGACCTCTTCAAAGTCTGAATAAATATCTTTTAACATTTGTAATAAATGATTATGATGGAAAAGCAATCACTCTCCATTCAATTTTAGGGATGCCATATTGGGTTATTGTGCTTGCCTTGCTGCTCATTACAGTTTTCATTTTGATTTTTAGGCAAAAAAAGAAAGAAAAAAACAAACTAAAAAATACCGAAAGGTTTGAGATTAGAAGAATTTTTACCCGCTCTTGGAAACCATGGCAAGCTGGTATTGTAATTGGTGTAATCGCAATTCTTGCATGGCTTTCATCTCTTATGGTTGGAAGAAATTACCCCCTTGGAGTTACTCATGGTGTTAATTATACTTATCAGCTCCTTATAGATAATAATATTAAGTTAATTTTTGAAAAACCACAGCCAGTAATACCAACCGGGATAGCGGAAAAACAAAAAACCTCAATAACTCAGGATGCTAATGTCAAGCCCGAATTGCAACCCGAGCCAAAAAAATTGAATCTCTGGCTGATCTTACTATCACTTGGCTTTATGATAGGAGCTTTTGTTTCCGGGAAAATGTCAAATCAGGTAAAGCTTCTTCCTAAAGAACCATCACAAATATTAATTGCAGCCCTCGGTGGTTTATTAATCGGTATTGGTGCTGCTATAGCAACAGGTTGTATTATTGGCAATATTTTATCTGGTTGGGCTATGTTAAGCATTGGTATGTTCATATTTGGAATTATAACACTACTTTCGAATTGGGCTACAACTTATTTTTATTTAATCGGAAGCAGTGGAAAGATAAAATCCTAAGCTATTTTCTTTAATTTCTGTGTGCGATATGCATTTAGCATTAGTCCTACGAAACAGAAATTAGTTATCAGGAAGGATCCGCCCGAACTCAAAAACGGGAGGGGTATTCCCATAACAGGCACTATTCCTATAGCCATACCAATATTTATTAGTGAGTGGTATAAGATAATCACACCCCCACCAAAACTGATTATACTCAGAAATTTTGAGTGAAAGGCTGAACCCGCTGCAATTCTCATTGATCTTATGATCAAAAAAGCAAGCAAGCTAAGCACAAATATTCCACCAATAAAACCAAATTCCTCTGTTGGAACCGAAAAAATAAAATCTGTCCATTGAGCAGGTATGTATTTTAGTCTTGTCTGATTTCCTTGCAAAAATCCCGTCCCTGTCAAACCACCATTTCCAACGGCAAGTATGGATTGTATAACATTATATCCCTGTTTTTTTGGGTGAGAACCCGGATCAAGAAAAATAGATATTCTTTCTTTTTGATATGGTTCAAGTTTTTCTATCAGAACATTTGATGAATATCCAGCTATTCCTACAATTACGATTCCAAGCACTGTAACCCATATTTTTCTTTTGAAAAGTGCTGCTATTATAGCAAAAACTGATAAGGAAAGAACGAAATAACCAATCCCTAAAAGTGAAAAAATAACAACAAGTGGAGCACTAACAATTATAAATAGTTTGAATAAATCAAATCCAATCCAAAAAAGCACACCTAATAATAATGCAACAAATACAGTTGTCGTTCCATGATCGGGCTGCAAAAAAATCAATGTTACAGGTAAAGCAAAAACAAGTAATAATTTCCCAAAATCTCTTAATGCTTCGATATTAAAGCCTTTTGTTGATATGAGATTTGCTAATATCAACAAAGTTGATAATTTTGCAAATTCTGCCGGTTGAAAATTGAATCCGCCAAAGCTAAGCCAACCTTTTGTCCCGTTGATTTCCTTTCCTATTATTAGAACAGTAATAAGAAGTAGAATAGTTAAACCATAAAAAACAATTGAAAAGCCCGAAATCCATCTTTCCGGCAAAAAGGTAATTGCAATCATCAACACTATTCCAAATATGGAATAATAGAGCTGTCGCGTGAAGATTGAACTCATACCTGCATCCAAAGTTGCACTGTAGATTGATATCAATCCAATCGCTGTCAAGGTAATTGTTGTCAGAAAAGTGCTCCATTCGAAGAACTCCCCCGGATTCCTTTTTAAATATATTCCTGTTTCTCGCTCCTGACTCATTTCTTTATGAATAAATAATTCTGAATAGTGCTTCCCGGTATTTTTCTGCTGTTTTTTCAATAATTTCAGCTGGTAAAACCGGTGGTGGTGGTTGCTTGTTCCAATTTATACTTTCGAGGTAATCTCGAAGAATCTGTTTGTCAAAATTATATTGTGGCTTTCCCGGTGCATAATGTTCCTTTAACCAGAACCTTGAGGAATCAGGTGTTAATACTTCATCAATCAATAGTAATTCGTTATTTTCATTCAATCCGAATTCGAATTTGGTGTCTGCAAGTATCAGATTGCTTTTTTCCAATTTTTCTGTTGCAAAATTGAAAATTTCAACTGAAATCCTACTAACCTTTTCTGACAATTCTTCACCGATAAGCTCTTTCATTTTCTCGAAAGTAATATTCTCGTCATGACCGCTTTCTGCTTTAGTCGAAGGTGTAAATATCGGAGCCGGGATTTTAGAAAATTCAAAAAGTCCGTTCGGGAGCCTTATTCCGCATACTGTTTTCTTTTCTTTATATTCTTTCCACCCTGAACCTGCAAGATAACCACGTACCACGCATTCCACCGGTAATGGTTTGCATTTCCTTACTAACATCGAGCGATCCTCGAGTATTTCTGAATACTTCCTGCATTCTTCAGGATATTCAGATGGTTCGGCTGTTACAAAATGATTTGGAACAATGTGGGTAGTATTCTTGAACCAATAGACTGAGATTTTTGTTAATATTGACCCTTTTTCTGGGACAGGCTGGTTCATTATAACATCAAAAGCAGATATTCTATCTGTTGCTATAAATAGTAGATATTCTCCTAAATCATATACATCACGTACTTTACCACGCTTTAAAAGCTTCAAATCTTTTAACTCAGTATTGATTACAACTTTACTCATCTGATTGAAAAAAATTAAAACACGAATTTATTACATTTTACTCAAATTCGTGCAGAATTTTTTTACAATAATTCTTATAATCAGAATTTGGCAAACTTTCTACTGTAGCCTTGTATTTTTCTATACTTATAAACCCCTGTTGCAAGGAAATTTCCTCTAGGCAGGCAATTTTTCTGCCCTGTCTTTGTTCAATTGCTCTTATGAACACGCTTGCATCAATCAAATTGGCAGGTGTCCCGGTGTCAAGCCAGGCTATGCCTCGCCCGATGATTTGAACATCGAGTTCATTAGTTTCAAGATATGCCTTGTGAACATCGGTTATTTCGATTTCACCTCTCGCACTTGGTTTCAAATTTTCTGAAATTTCACAAACCCTACTGTCAAAAATATATAGCCCCGGAATTGCATAATTTGATTTTGGTTGTTTTGGTTTTTCTTCGATGCTTATCACTTTTCTATCTTTATTGAACTCTACTACGCCGTAACTTTCCGGGCTATCAACCCAATATGCAAAAATTGTTGCTCCGTTATTGTTATCAATTGCTTCACGGAAAAAAGACAGCTTCCCGTAAAAAAGATTATCCCCGAGTATAAGGCACACCTGATCATTGCCAATAAACTCTTTGCCTAAAATGAAGGCTTGTGGCAAGCCACCGGGATAGGGTTGAACCTTATACTGAAGATTTATACCCCATTGACTTCCGTCCCCGAGCAGCTTTATATAATTAGGTGTATCTTCCGGTGTTGAAATTATCAATATGTCCTTTATATGACCAAGCATTAAGATTGCAAGAGGATAATATATCATTGGTTTGTCATATACAGGTTGCAACTGCTTGCTGAAAGCACTTGTCATAGGGTAGAGTCTTGTTCCTTTCCCACCCGCAAGAATTATTCCTTTTGTGTATTTCATAATTAATTAATAATAAATACAACATTCATCGAAGTATTGCCTGTTAATGTATCCCTCAGGTGTAATCTAACATCCCCCGGTTTACGATATAGGTTCTTTGGCACGCTGGCAGTGATTATTGTTGCTAATGTATCAGAATTTGAAAGCAGTTGCTGGGTATCCCAGTAAACAACTGTGTTTCGGGTTCCATTTTGAACATTGAACCAAAGGGCAGATTCTCCATTGTCCTGAACGTTAAAGTCCTGACCTGCTTTTGTAAAGTTTGGTCCCCAATTCAAAATGATAATTGGACCATCTGGTTTTTTCTGTGTTGCCTCAGTCTTTGCTGTTGTGTCGGCAGCAGGTTCTTTTGGCTTGTCCTTTTCATTATTGCAAGACGATAGCCAGAGGCTGAAAATTAAGACGAAAGTAAGTTTTGTTAGAAAATTCATTTGTAACTCCAATAAATTAATGAACAGTTTTTAATTTTGTTTTTCTTGTTTTTTTAAAAATATATAAAGTTGTGGCAAAAATATAAAAAGGCAATTCTATCAATATTGTGTGAAAAGTAAATTTTAGCATCTCTTTCGGATTTCCCCACCCCGGGGAGTATTCTGTTGCCGATGGAAATATATTGTAAATCAGGAAGTTTTGATTAATCAGGGGCCAGAAAAATGCAACACCCATTCCGTTCGAAGGATTGGTATCCATCATTGCATCAAGCAAGAGATGACTCAATCCCCCGAACAAAATCCCTATAAATACATATTTTTTTAAATCTTTTTTGACAATAAGGTACCCCAATAATCCTATTATTAAAACAAAGAAAATATTATGGGTAACAACCCGATGTATATCATTAAACCATGGAAATGGAAGAAAAATAAAATCAAAATCAACGACCAGAGCTGCTATCACAGCTGCAAAAACAGTTGCCTTCGATGCTTTTGCGGTTAAAATATATGATACTGATATATGACCTATTGGTGTCATTATTTAATTTTTTCTATTACCCTGTTGATAAAACTTTGCAAAGATTCCTCGCTAACTTTGACAAACATTAACTCCCACCCATAAAAATACCCCTTTTGCAAGGTAAATTCTTTTTTCAATACTTTTGCTATGAACTGTAACTCACTATTTGTTAAATGAGATATATTATAATCATCAAGCGAAAAATTATCCGAAAGCCATGTCCAATCGTCGGGCCACTCTCTCATATTCACTAAATCAAAACCATTTCGGTTCATCAAAGAAATAAAACTTCCTCGGGTAAATTGCTGAATATGGCCACCGCCATCAGGATGAATCAATCTGTAAAGCTTATCTGTGATATTAGTTGAATCGGGTATTCCTATGTGAGTAAGCCCACCCATCTTTAAAATATGATTGATTGAATATGCTAATTCTTCAGGCTCTTTCACATGTTCAAATATGTTATCAGCTACTACAAGATCATATTTATTTTTCAGTTCCGATTTGTTATAAAGCTTTGTTACATCTTCCTGATAAAAATTGAAATTATTCATTTCGTGATTAGGTGGAAAAAATAAATCATAGCCATCTATCACACAATTTTCCGGCAGTTTGTGATACCATTCCGAACCTTTGGCTCCACAGCCAAGGTCTGCTATCAGCCACCCTTCCTGAACAATTTCCTCAAAAAATAATTCCATTTTTTATTATTTATATAAAACTTTTGCAAAAACTTTTTTATTAAAAAATTATTTTGATTCGCCCGAACTTAATTCGAAATCTTCTTTTCAATTTTATCAAGATATGTTTCGATGCTCTTAATCAGGGTTTGTTTTTGTACTTCCTTTTCGATACTGATTGTTTCGTAATTTTTTAAGTTCTCCTGCTGCATACTGATTATTTCATCTTTGGAGATTAGCAAATCCTGAAGCTCGCTGATTTTATCATTTAAAGAATCCCTCTGGGCTATCAAACTTGTTTTTTCCTTTAAAGCTGAGAATAATTTGTTCTCCAGATTTAATTTTTCATTGTTCAATAGTTTCAACTGGCTGTCTTTTTCTGAAATCTTAGATTGTAGCTGAACAATTTCATTTTGCATCCTATGAAATTCTGCCTTATATTGCTTGAATTCAATTAATTTATTTTCTGTTTCAAGCTTTTCCGATTCTATCTTTTTTATTTTTTCTTCATATTCATCAATTTTAGTTCTATCTTCCATCAAAGATTTAATTTTAATATTTAAATCCTCAATTTCTTCGTTCTTTTTTATTATATCTTGTTTTAGTTCCTCAATTTTATGATTTAGAGCTTCTTTATCTACTAATCCCTGTTCAAGTTCAGCTATATTTTGCTTTAGAGCACTTTCAACCGAAAGTTTCTCATCATATCTATTTTTTAACTCTGCAAGCTCTTTTTCAGAAAATAACAGACTGTCTTTCAACTCGTTTAATCTTGTATCTTTGACATCAATATCGCTACGAAGCTGTTCTTCGATATTTTTATAAATTTCGATTTCTTCATTCAGTCGTGCTAATTCAGCTTCGAAATTACTTTTAATCTGTTTCAATTCTTCTTTAGCCTTTTCGAGTTCTACTTCGGTGGCTAAATTAACTGAACTAAGCTCATCAATTCTTGCTGAGAAATCCAGAAATCTGTATTCATTATTTTTATATTCTGCAAGAAGGTTTTTTAATTCAATAATTTCTTGATTCAGATTGTTAATGGTATGATTTTTCTCGATTATATCTTTTTGGGCAATATTCAATTCTTCTTCAAGTTTAGCGGAAGAATCAGATTCAATTTTTTGATTGAGCTCTGCAACAAGTTTTTCAAGTTCAGAATTTTTTTCGTTTAAATTATTTATTACTTTCTGTAGTTCCTCAATTTTGAAAGAATAATAAGACTCTTTTTCCTGTTGAATGTTTTCACTTTCGAAATCGAAAAAATAGTTATTCGATTCCTTGGGAATTTTCCTTAACTTATCGTTTTCTTCTCGCAGGTCTCTGATTAACTCAGCAGACATATTAATAAAATGCCATAAATTATTAACCGCAGTCTGTATTGACTGACTCGGTTTTAATTCCTGCTCTTCGAGATTTTCGAACATTCTGTGATTTTCCATTTATGTTAATTATTAAGCTTCTAACAAATTATCACAATATAAATCAGAACGACCTTAACTTAGCTCCGAATTTTTTCTCAACTTTTCCAATAATATCTTCAATGACGGCAGTAACTTCATTTTCTTCGAGGGTATGGTCCTCGGAATTAAACACCATTGAAAAAGCGATACTTTTCATCCCCTCTGCAATATTGTGTCCTTTATATAAATCAAAAATTTCTACGCTTTTCAGCAGTATTCCACCCGTTTTTACAATCTCATCATATAATTTTATTGCCGGTAAATTTTCTTCCACAATAAAAGCAAGGTCACGAAGAACCGGCGGATATGGTGAAACTTTCTGATATTTGTTTTCTGTAACCTCTGCTTTCCTTAATTCCGTCAAATTGAATCTCAATAAAAAAACGGGATACCTTATATCATATTTCAACTGAATAGCTTTGCTGATTTCTCCTATCTCTCCAATCCCTTTTCCATTCATTATTATTTCAAGATGATTGGCATTGAACAATTTGCTTTTTTCTTGTCTTGTAGTTAATTCCAATTGATTTAACCCGAAGAAGTTCTTTAAATCCGTAAATAGACCTTTTATATCAAAAAAATCAATCAGTCTCGGTTTTTCATCCCATCTTGTAGGTGTTACTTCCCCGGACATTGCAATCAAAAGCTCTTCAATTTCTGCCACATTCTGGATAAATTCATTCATATTGTCTGTTCTGTGAAAAGATTTCCCTATTTCAAAAAATCGAATGTTGTATGTTCCAAGTGCATTATTTCTGCCAATTGTTTTTAAAAAAGAGGGAATGAGCGATGTCCTCATCATTGACAATTGTTCGCCTAATGGGTTTGAAATCTTGAAGGGGGTCTCCCCTGTTATCTCTGCCGATTCAGGATCAACAATATTTTGTGTTACCATCTCATTAAATCCTGAGTAGGTCAGGAAGTTCTTAATTCTGTCCCTGTAAGGGTTCACCTGCAATTTCTCAGGGACTCCTTTCCCTGAAAAATCAATATTGCTGGTAAAATCAGGTGTTAAATTATCGTAATTATATAATCTTGCTATCTCTTCGATTAAATCAATTTCGAGTGAAATATCAACACGGTAATTAGGAATTTCAACTGTTATTTGATTTTCTTCCTCCGAAATGATCTCGAATCCAAGAGATTTTATTATTGATATTATTGTTTGACTTGATAAATCTAAACCGATTATGTCTCTTGCTCTTTGATATCGTAAATTTATAATTGGTTTAGCCTTTTTAACAGGATAAATATCAATCACCTCGCCTTCGGGCTGACCGCCGCAAATTTCTGATATAAGTTGTGTTGCTCTGTTCGAAGCATAAATTATATTATCAATATCAACACCCCTTTCGAAACGATATGATGATTCGCTTTGAATCGCAAGTTTTTTTGATGTCCTCCGGATCGAAGACGGATTGAAATACGCCGATTCAAGCAAAACATTTTTTGTGTTTTCGTTTATTTCGCTATTTAGCCCTCCCATAACTCCACCAATAGCAACAGACCTTTCGCCATCGCAAATCATCAGGATTTCTCCATCTAACTGCCTTTCAGCTTTATCAAGTGTTGTAAATTTCTCTCCTACGGCAGCAGTTTTTACTATTATTTTATTACCCTTTAACAAATCAAGATCGAAAGCATGCAATGGATGCCCGCACTCAAGCAGAACATAATTTGTTATATCAACAACATTGTTTATTGACCTCTGCCCTAACATTGTCAGACGATTCTTTAGCCATGCAGGGGATTCTCCTATCCTTACATTTCGGATTACCCTTGCAGTATATCGCGGACAGTTCGTAATATCTATGACTTCGATTCTGACAGGGTCCTGTGATTTTGATACACTTTCGTTTATATTTATTTCCGGATATTTAATTTTACTGTCTTTTCCCGAATTATACGATAAATATGCAGATATCTCCCTTGCTATTCCAATATGGCTTAGGCAATCAGAGCGGTTTGGAGTAATTCCGATTTCGAAAATGATATCATTCATACCCAGATAATCAGCAAGGCTTATTCCTTCGTTAACGCTTTCGGGCAGCACCCATATACCGCTCTTTTCATCGCTAACGCCTAATTCAAACTCTGAACATATCATCCCCTCGGAAACAACATTTCTTACTGCTTTTGTTTCGAGCTTTAAACCATTTACCGGGACAATTGCACCCGGCAAACCTAAAATCACTTTCTGACCTGCCTCGACATTTTGAGCACCGCAAACTACTGTTCTCAACTCTTCATTTATTCTAACCTTACAAACAGATAGCTTGTCAGCATTTGGATGTTTTTCTTTTTCAATTACTTTTGCAGTAAAAAATCCTTTATATTTTTCTCCATAATTTTCAATAGCATCAATCTCCAGACCAAGCATAGTCAGTATGTCAGCTAATTCAGTTATGCTAAAATCAAAATCTATTAATTCCTTCAGCCAATTATACGAAACGAGCATAAAAAATAATTATAAGTATTTAAAAGAATTGCAAATTAGTGAATTTACCTGAAATTTTTATTACCATTTTCCTCCAGAAAAACCAAATCAATTATTTTTAATATAGTTGGAAATAAATTATTAACATAATGAACCATCAAAAATCAATATTTTCTTTGCTAACAAGAAAAATTTATTTTAAGAATTCCTCACATATAGATTTTAATGCCTCAAAAATTTTAATAGGAGGTATATCTGAAATTGTTTTCCCTTTTGTTTCTATTGATAAGTATTTTGTTTTATAAGGAAACCAAGGCATATCCGAAGATTCATCCAGCCCCTTAAATAATGCAATGCACGGCTTTTTGAATGCAGAAGCAAGATGAATAGCAGAAGTATCGGGTGTGATTATAATGTCGCAGGCAGCTAAATAATTGGCATAATCGTCAAATTCATTAAACAGAGGGGCTTTCATCGCATTGTGTTCTTTGGCAATATCATTAATTTCCTCTGAATAATCAGCAGTAAAGAAAATTATCAATTCTACTTCTATCAAAAATTTCTGGCAAAGCGATATTAAATCCCGTAAATTCTCCCTTCCCATAAATTTACTCCGATCTGAACCAGACACATTCACCGCAACCAAAATCTTCCCTGGTGCCTTTCCAAATTCTTCTGATGCTTTTTCTAACTTTTCATTGTTTAGAGGATAAAAGGGAGTAAGATTTTCTTCTCGGGGATTAACTCCAAATGGCAGTAAAATCATAGAGATACGGTCAATAATATGATTTTTTCTCTTGTCAGCCAGTGGAACTATATATGTATAAATATTTTTATTTTCTTTGTCAATGCCAATAGCAGATTTTGCTTTGATTAATTTAACAAAAATGCTTGAGGTGGTTGAAGCATTGTCAAAAAGGTCAATAATCAAATCATATTGTTTTTTTCTTAGTGTTTTTATCATACCAGTTATTTTTATTAGTTTCTTCGAATAAATGAATATGTTATTCACAAATTCCGAAATACATAAAAAGGCAGGATAATTATTAGCACTCAAAATAATATCAATTTCAGCTTCAGGTAGTTTATTCCTTAAAATCCTGATAATAGAAGAAGAAATAATCAAGTCTCCAATCCTATCCTGACGTAGAATCAGAATTTTTAGATATCCCCTGAAAATAATTTTAGGACTGTCAATGGTAATAGGTGCTTTCCCTTTAAAAATAAGTTTATTAATAATTTTTTTGAATATTAACTCAAATCCTTTTAAGTTCGACATTTATTTATAATTTTTATTAAATAAACAGAAAATTAATAGATAAAATAAAAAATAAATTATTCGTTTTGAAATTTCCTGAAAAATTTTTTTGCAATAAGACAAATTAAAACGTAATTTTATAGGTTAATTATTTTTCATTTTAATAAATTAAACTAAAAACTGACAACGAAAAGGTGGTAAAGACAATCAAATTTACAATAGGTGGTAGGGATTACTCTTTGAAGGGAGATAATGAAGCATTACTATATAGGGCAGCTAATGATGTTAATAATGTCTATTCAAAAATTCAGGAGAGTTATCCTGATGAATCTATTTCGACAATTTCGGTTCTGACGGCACTGAATATTGCTGAGAAAAGTATTTATGAAAAACAACAAATCGAAGTTGACGAAAACTACCTTGTTGAACAAATAAACAAAATGACAGATTATTTGTCCAAAGTTATGAGATACGATAAATACTATGAAAATGAATAAATTACATATCAGAATAGATCCAGATTCATATTCTTGTGCTTTGAGAACCGTGTCTGTCGAAAGAAGAAGTTCTTTGAAATATTTACAAAACTATAAGCCGCAAAGATTGTCGTTGTCAGTTCCATCGAGCGAAAGAACCGTTAGTTTAAAAAAATAGGGTGATAGGCTCTTTCTATAAATTACAGGCCTCATTCATCTTCGGATGAAAACCCGCGATGGGTTCGGTGGACGTAAAATATAGTTAGGATGTTACCCACTGTGTTGAGTTGGGTTCTTAACCGACTCACGATTACTGACGATGATTCTTTGCGGCATTTTTTTAACTAATTACTATCAATTAATATTTTCTTAATCTTAATTATTATAAATGGTCAATTGATTAGAAAGGTAGGATACTATGAATGAGGCGTTGATAATTATACTGAGCTTGGCTGGTGCGATTGCAGGTTTTTTGATTGCTTATTTTATTTCTAATAAAGCTCTTTCAGCTAAAATCGCTTTAAAAATCTCTCAGGCAGAACAAGAAGCTCAGAATATCAAAAAAGAAGCAGAATTAACTGCTAATAACATAAAAAAAGAAAAGTTGCTCGAAGTTAAAGAAGAATGGCACCGTAGAAAACAGGAATTTGAAAATGAAGCGAATCAAAAGAAACAAAAACTTCAAGCCGCCGAAAAACAACTAAAGCAACGGGAAGAAGCCATCGAAGAGAAACTTAATATTATCTCAAGAAAAGAAAAACAACTTCAGGCTCACGACGAAGAAATCGCTCGAAAAGAAGAGCAAATCAAAGATAAAATGGTTGAAGTCCATCGAATTATCGAAGAACAAATTAAAGTTCTCGAACAAATTAGTGGGCTTTCAAAAGAAGAAGCAAAAAAGACTCTTATTGATAATTACGTCAATGAAGCTAAAGCCGAAGCAGCTGTTATCATAAAGCAAATTAAAGATGAAGCTAAAATGAATGCCCAGAAAGAAGCAAGAAACATTATTATCGAAGCCATCCAGAGAACTGCTGCCGACCATAGCGTCGAAAGCACTGTGTCTGTTGTCAATCTTGATAGCGACGAAATGAAAGGCAGAATCATCGGCCGTGAGGGCAGAAACATCAGGGCTTTCGAAGCCGCAACCGGCATTGACTTAATTATTGATGATACTCCCGAAGCTGTTGTTATTTCTGGATTTGACCCTTTCAGACGCGAGGTTGCCAAAGTCGCACTCGAAAAACTTATGGTTGATGGAAGAATTCACCCCGCGAGAATTGAAGAAATTGTTGAAAAAACAAAAAAAGAACTCGAAGACGATATTATCAGAATCGGCGAAAACACTATCCTTGAACTTGGATTACACAATATGCACCCCGAGCTAACCCGTCTTATTGGCAAAATGAAATATAGATCAAGCTACGGTCAAAACCTACTGAATCATTCTATTGAAGTTGCCCAACTCTGTGGAATTATGGCTATTGAACTTGAACTTGACCCCAAAATTGCCAAACGAGCTGGTTTGCTTCACGATATTGGTAAATGCGTTGAACAAAACACCGAAGGTCCTCATGCTCTGGTTGGTCTCGAAATCGCAAAAAAATACAAGGAAAGCCCTATTATTGCCAATGCAATCGGAGCACACCACGAAGATATTGAGATGGAATCCCCCTATGCTGTTATTGTTCAGGCTGCCGATTCCATCAGCGGTGCAAGACCCGGTGCAAGAAGAGAATCCCTCGAAAATTACGTTAAACGACTTGAAAAACTCGAAACACTTGCTCAGAGCTTCGATGGTGTGATTAAAACCTTTGCCATTCAAGCCGGAAGAGAAGTCAGAGTTATTGTCGAACCCGAAAAAATTGACGATGTTACTGCCGATAATCTTGCAAACGACATCGCTCAAAGAATCGAGCAGGAAATGGAATATCCCGGCCAGATTAAAGTTATCGTTATCAGAGAAAGGCGTAGCGTTTCACTCGCTAAATAATAAGCCCTTGCCAATTTTGATTTTCAGGGGCTGTCTCAAATCGCAAATTTTGGTTATTGGTGGTCAGGCGAGAACGCCTGACCTACCATATAATTCAAGGACTTAGTAGAACAAACATCCTTGTTTGTGCCAAAGACAATGACTTTTGAGGCAACCAAGACAAATTGAAGAGCAAACTGGGGTGACTATTCTTCGGGATGAGATTATTTACAACTTTTTTTACTATTGTCCACTACTTGAAAGTAGTGGCTATTCAGTCGTGGCTGTTCAAATCTTCACAAAGCGCCCCACCCAATCCCCAACACGGACAAAATAAACCCCCGCTGGCAAGCACGAAACATCAATCCTTAGTAGGTCGGACATTCCTGTCTGACCACTGTCCACAGATGGGAACGTCTGTGCTACCGATAGGACACACTCCCCGAGCAGGTTGAAGATTTTAATTGCATCAACACTGCCCCCAACCCACGGCTTAAGCCGTGGGCTGCTAAAGGCAATTTCAATATATTCCCCTGCGGGATTGGGGGAGATTCTTATTCCTGAAACCTTTGGCGGTTCTTCAACAGCAGCAGGTATCCCGGTCCATGTGTATTTCATAATATATGTCCCGTCATATATCAGATAGGCCGTAGTTGCCGATGGCACCTGCACACTCTCTGTCCTCCAGAAAAATGCCCAGTTTGTGTCTTGTTCAAATATATCTTCATTCCAGGTTCTGCCACCGTTTGTTGTTCTTAGAACTAAACCTTCCGCACTGCCTGCCATACCAAAGTTTTCATCAAAAAAAACTACTTCTCGAATAACACAATTTCTCCAGTTTGTATCCCTTTGAGTTGTCCATGTTTTACCACCATTCGAGGTATATTTGATTAATTGTTTTGTCTTAAAATAATCATTCGGGTCAAAATATCCACCACTTGCCCAGCCCCTGTTTTCGTCTATAAAATCTATGAACCATAAACTGTCATTGCAAGATAAAGTATCTATAGTTTCCCAGTCATTATGAACATGTATCAATAATTTTCTGTATTTTGAAATTAAATTATCCCTGTAACTAGCGATTCCAATAAACAGATTTCTATTTATCAAATCAATTGGGTAAGGCCAGAGCCTAAGAAGTAAATCCTTTGGCATATTCTGCTCAAACCATGATAATCCCCCGTCATTTGTGTAATACCAATATCTTGTAGTATCCCAAGGAATTTTTGATATACTTAGAATTCCATAGCTTTTATTTAACATTTTCAATCCTGCTAAATGCTTATTGGTACCATAAGAACTGTCCTGCCAAGTTTCTCCCTTATCTTTTGACATTAAAATATATCCTGGAGATGAGCTGTCAATCCTTGTTTTTCCATCGTCCGAAAACTTACTATATAGCCCAGAATCAACAATAGCTATGAAGAGATTTGTATCGGGATATGACATGTCAAGAACGCTTCTGCCATAATAAACTTCAAAATTTTTATCTGTTTTTTTACTGTATCCGGTATCCTGATGAATTCTTGACCAAGATTTACCTCCGTCAGTGGTTCTATCAATATAATAGCCACCTCTGAATAAACTTCCATAAACCATACAATTGTTTGAATCGGCACAAACAAGCTTCATTATTATACTAAATATTTCTTCGGTACTGTAATCAGGCCTTCTGTAAACAACCTCCCAGCCGGGAGGAAGTGAGAATAATGTATTGCAGTTAATACATAAGATTGTAATCAATATTAAGATTTTGTATTTGTTTTTCATGTTTATTTAAAGCCATTTTATAAAAAAAACAGGGGTTAAAAAAAAAGACCCCAATCAAATTTTCACTTTATGATATTGATTTTATTGAAGTAAATAAAATCGTTATCAATGCTTATCTTAATCAGATAAATACCGGATATTATATTTTCATCCAATGCTATTGACAAAATAAAATCTCTCTTTGTGGTTTCTTTGCTCGAAACCAAATTACCAAGCAAATCAAATAGAAATAGAATAACATTTCCCTTCCGAGCACATTCAAGATTGATAAAATGTTCATCTAAATTCTTATTTGATTTTGTATAGACATAGCAGTCTTGATTTTTTATATCCTCTGGATTATCAAAAGCTATCCTCGGTGGGGCACCTATATTGTCTTCACCGTGTACCGGTCTCCACTTAGCACATTGCTGAGGCTCACAACCTGCTTGGCAGGGTCGTGGGATGATACTGCTCTCATCTATTTTATCATAACTAACGAATTTAATTACTGGAGGTTCGTTTTGATACGGTTGCAATTTTATGTAACACACTCTATAAACAGCATAACAGCATTGAACGTCATTGCATCTTCTCCTGTGGATTTGGTCGAGATTCCTTTCCTCCCAGCAATCTGATGTAACTACCCTGAAATCATTAAAACATCTTGTTTCACCGACGTTCCAGTTTTCTATGAAAGGCGGATATAATTCAAACCCTGTAATTGTTCCTTGGTCATTCCAAGCATCTTTAATCATAGCATCAATATGAGATTCTATTTCATTAGGACAAGAACAGTAGCCCAATTTATAGCTTGTTATTTGTATGTCCCTATGAAGCACTGAGCCACCTGACTTAACAATCCTCCATCTATAAGTATAGTCTAGGTTGCACCAACTCCCATCAGAGCATTGGAATGATATAGTAGGTTTCCTGATAGGCTCTGTAAAAGAAACACCTCCTGGAGAATCCGGGGAATAATCCGGGTAACATGGTGGAGGATCGGAACAATAATTAACTGTTTTTGTTTTTTCGCATACTTTTTGGCCCAGCTTGTTATAAAATTGAATCTTTAATTGACCAATAAAGTTTGTTTTGCTTATACATAAAAAGCCGTCAATAATTGGGGGGGGCGATGTAGAACTGTAATCGTCGCTTGACCATAGTTCAATGTTATTATTATCGAGAATTTTGATGATTTTTAATTCATTTCTGCAATTTGAAAAGGGGTCTATATGAATACTATAAGGATAGCAGCAATAACCATCGTTATAATAAATTGCATTTTGGATAATATCAACTTCATATGACTGACAGCAATCCGGGCAATTCAATTCTTCAATCCATTCTCTATCACAAACCCCATCTTCAGTTGAGTAAGTCATTGAGATTTGTATTGGATCCGTTCCCCAAGCAGTGCAAATTTTTCCTAAAATTACTGTACTCCCTTTTTCAATGACTTTGTTGTTGGATATAATCGTAAACTTATAACTTCCTGGTCCCAAATGTATCATATTGAAATCAGGTGAAGTTGGAGTAAATTCTAAATCTCCATCATATCCTGAGTCAAAACTTACAAAAATGTCTTTGACAGAAAAATCACAATCATTAGATTCATTTTTCAATTCCAGGTTCCAACAGCAGCCATTATAATTTGGGTTTTCCTCGAATGGTTTCAGGCTAATATTAAAATCAAGAGGTTCTTGTTCTTCACATCCGCATAAACATTGAACTTCAAAAATATTGCTTGTCTTTTCACATAATTGTTCGTTGTTATAATAGAGCTCAATGATTATTTTTTTTAACTGTCCTTTTTCGTTTTTATTAAAGCAAAGATTTTCATATAAAACTAAATTTTTTGCGAAATCAAGATATTCTGAAGGTGATGTTGTATATTGATATTTAAATGTCTTGTTTGTTCCATCAGCATTTGCCAAATATATCTTTACTTTGTTTGCATGACAAAGGTCAGGTGTATAATCAGTGTTTAAGAATACTCGGTAACAACAATCACCAGATCCTGATTCTTTTAATATTGGCTCAACAAGCACATTATAAATTCCTTCGCATGCACATAGAGATGAAGTAGGTTTTTCAAAAACTTCAACTCCATCAATAAAATAATAGACTCGAAGTTTCCCATCGTTTGGAATATAGTTTTGGTTACTGCCTATATACCTTACTCTATCTTCTCTTGCCCAGTTCAATTGGAAGTTCCCTATTGTAATAAAGCTTTTATCTTCTTCAGGTGTAAATTGATTATAAACTGTTTCCCAATTAGTTCCTGTAGAGCCTCCTGTTTGAAAATAGTATTTTGGTTCATCAGTAAAATAATCATAGTTATAAACCAATCCATAGACTCTGTCTTCTAAGTTTAATGGTACAGAACTATTCCTTCGATTAACAAATGGGTCTGTTGAACTAAAATATGCACCAATTCCTTTCAAGTAATGTCCGGTTTGTCCTCTTTCGATATTATCCACAATCCCATAAGTCCAGCTAACTCTAAATCTAATTAGATATTTATGATTAGCTTTTAAATGGTTACCATCACAAAACCTCTGAGTTACATACTCAGCATAATTATTACTTGGATTATTTAAACATCTAACATTCCATATTCCAATGTATGCATCTTCTTCTCCTTTGTCAACTTGATTATCATTATCGTCGTCGAATGGTTCCTGTCTATGATTAACGCCAACTCCAAAATTATTGTAATAATTGTTAGGTACATCAACAACTCTGGCACGATCTCCGCTGACATTTCTATTTAGATAATCAGGGGTAGAAAAATTTCCGTCAAGTGGATTGTACCAGCCATCACATCCTCCTTGAGCTTTGATTTTATATCGATTTAAAGCTTCTGGGTAGAAACAACCTCCTAAATCTGGATGATTATAATCATAATCTCCCAAGCATCTTGTTACTTCATCATAATACTCGTCTCCCATACCTGGATAACAATAATAACTATAAAAAAAAGGTAATACAAGGTGTTATAGACACTTTGCCTTAACTCAAAACTTGGGTTCTTGATCAGATTAGTCTGTGCATACATGGAATTAATAGAAATAATACTAATAATTAGTATCCTCAAAATATAATATGGAGGGGGTAAAATAATTTTTAGACATAACTAATTCTCCTTAAATAGTTTGAGAAAATGTAATTGTATATATATATTAATGTTATGTCAATTTTACAATTTTAACATAGTGATATTTTATAAATTATCCAAATTTTTTTTAAAAATTCAAGTCTATAAAAAAATATTATCATTCCCTTCTAAATATGTCATTCCCGTGCAAACGGGAATCCAAAAAAATTTTTTAGATTCCCACTTCCGTGGGAATGACGGTAGTCAAGAATGTGTCATTACCGTGCAAACGGGAATCCATAGTCGAAATAGACAATGTCATTCCCGTGCAAACGGGAATCTAAGCCATAAACACTCATTAGACTCCCACTTCCGTGGGAATGACAAAGGTCAATTGTTTGTCATTCCCGTGCAAACGGGAATCCAGAAAAAATTACTTGTCCTAAAAAAAGAGTTGAGAACAAAAATTCAGTAATTGCTCTTATTCAAGATTATCTGATATTTTTTTCTTAAACTCGAGTGGTCTAATCAAACTTATATGAGATTTCGGCATAAACATCTTCGGTTTCCTGAAATCTTATCATTAACTCCCTGATATTATTATACTTCTGGAAGTGTGGAAGCAGATAATCCAGTAAATACCTTGCAATGTTTTCAGCGGTTGTGGTAGGTGGTATAATATAATGCTTGAAATCATTAGCCCTCAAAAAATTAATCATAATTTGATCATTTTCATCGCAGAGAAATGAATGGTCCAACCTCATAATCAATGGGTTTACAATCGCCTCAAGGTCATAATAATCCATCACCATTCCATTTTCATCAGGCTCTCCGGCTATTTCAACCAGCAAGCGATATGTATGCCCGTGAATATTTCTGCATGGTCCTTTGTGAAAAGTAAGCCTGTGGCTCATCTCCCATTTAAATTCTTTAGCTATTTTTATTATCATTGTTTCCTCATTAAATTATGAATTTTCAGATCTGACGTATCCCGCCTGAATAATTGAAGACATTCCACCCCTAACACCCCATTCAGTTATAACCTCCATTTCGAGTGGCTTGCAAGCTTCGACCAGATCATCAAGAATAACATTGGTAACATCTTCGTAAAATATTCCCCTGTTCCTAAACTCAAGAAAGTAATATTTCAATGACTTCAACTCAATACATAATTCATCAGGAACATATTTCACTGTTACCGTTGCAAAATCAGGTAAGCCAGTCTTTGGGCAAACAGATGTAAACTCAGTATTTATATGAGTAATCAGATACGGTCTTTCTCGTTTTGGATTTGGAAATGTTTCAATATTAGCCATTGTTATTTTGTATTAATTAAAAAAAGCAAGTTAAGTATTTTAAACAAATTCATAAAATTCTTTCTTCATTATTATTCATAATTACTTAATTTATGTTTTACTCTTTTGAAAAATTTTATGAAAAACTTTTATATTTATGGTAGAAATACTATTGTTGAAGCTATAAAGAGCGGGAAAAACATCGAAAAAATCTATTTAGCCTTTGGCTCAAATCCTGATTTTGTTGCAAACATTTACTCATTAGCAAAAAAATTTAGCATCCCCTGCTCCACAATTGACAAAAAAAAGTTTACTGAACTCGAAAAAAAGGAGTTCGGTCCCGGAACAAAGACACAAGGTGTGATTGCCCTTATTTCTGGTGTTCAGATTCTATCAATTGACGGGCTTTTCGAAATTAGCCGAAAGCGGGAAAACCCAATAATCATTGCTCTTGATGAAATCAATGACCCGCATAATCTTGGTGCAATAGCACGGGCAGCTGAGTGTGCCAATGTTGCTGGCATCGTCTTAACCGAAAGGAATTCAGCTCCTCTCTCCCCTGTTGCTTTCAAAACTTCTGCCGGTGCCTTAGACTATTTGCCAGTAGCAAAAACTTCAAGTATGATTCAGGCTATATCCGAAGCTAAAAGAAAAAACTTCTGGGTTTATGGAACCGACTCGAACGCTGAAAAAATCTATACATCTGAAGACTTCAATCGCCCGGTTTTTCTTATCATAGGGAGCGAAGGAAAGGGTCTCAGAGAAAGCACAAAAAAGCACTGCGACGTTCTCTTAAGGATTCCTCTTCTGGGTAAAATATCTTCTTTGAATGCTTCGGTTGCAACAGGGATTGTTCTTTTTGAAATCCTCAGGCAAAGAAATTTCAGGGTTGAATAGATATAACCCTTCCTGCACCCAAAAAATGTGTTGAGTAGTAATTTTCACTCAGTGAACTTTTTGTAACACCCTTTGAACTTGATGAATGAATAAATTCACCACGATTGATATAAATCCCGACGTGGTTAACCTTGTTCTTCGACTTGAAAAACACCAAATCCCCGGCTTTTGCTTCGGAGACATTTATTTTGTCAGCAAAATCATAAATATCGCTGGCTGTTCTTGGTAAGGCTATTCCAAACTGACCAAAAACCAGATTGATAAAGCCAGAACAATCAAGACATTTGCTTGTGCTGCCGCCATAACAATAGGGTATCCCTAAATATTTCTCAGCTTCCCTAATTAATTCTCTTGAAAATTTGCTTTCATTATATCCGTAATCTTCATCTTTGACAGTCTTTGTTGTGGACTGGCATCCCGCAAAAACCAGCAATTCCAAGGTTAATGCTGATATTATCACAAATATTTTATGTGTTTCACTCATCAACAAAAACTAATCTGCTCGGGTTTTAATTTTCTGTTGTCTTTGATATTTCTAAGCAAATCACATTTTTTAAATAAGCCTTTAACCAATTCTCTTGTATTCTTGTTCAAAAGAATAAAACCAATAGTTGAAAAAGCTATTAAACCTGTTAAACCTGTTTTTATAGTGTTATTCATAGACTACTCCTATAATTTTAATTAAAATTAAATAAGCAATCTATGTGCCATTTTTTTATTTTATAAAAACGTTCAGGATAAGATAAATGAATATAATAGGTGATATAAACATCAGGCTATCAAACCTGTCCAGAATACCGCCATGTCCGGGCAAAATAGCTGAACTGTCTTTTATTCCACTGTCCCTCTTCAATTTTGATTCTGCAAAATCTCCGAGCTGTCCAAATACTGCTACTATTAAACCCATTATCAATAAATGATGGAAAGAAACATCAGGAAGAAAAAAATATCCAAGAAAAGAAAACCCAAAAATTGCTCCAGCCAAACCACCAATAAATCCTTCCCAGCTCTTCTTTGGCGATACTGATGTCAGTATTTTGTGCTTCCCAAATTTTATACCGACAAAATATGCAAATGAATCACTAATCCAGACGCTCGAAATCAATATGATAGTTAGTTTTGCTGCCCAATCTGTATCTATGTTTTTAAAGATTCCGACTGCACCAATACCACTATAAATTTCAAAAAAATTCCCCTGAATCCATTGGTAGAACAAGTTAAACTCTCTGATAAAATTCAACGTTAGAAAAGTAAATGTTACATAAATCAAACCGCTTAATGTTGCCGCAAAATTTATCAATGAGTTTGCCCTTTTCGATATTATTCCAATTGTTAACAATATAATTAATGCTGAAAGTATAAAAAATAAAAAAATGAAGAAATCATACCCGAATTTACTTTGTGAATGTATTATGTAAAATCCAAATATAAATACATTATTTAATAAAATACCTGTCAACTTGTAAGGGTGATAATTTTTTGCCGAAAACAAATGATAATATTCCCATAATGCTATTGAAGAAATAATTGACAAAGCAATTGTGAATATAATTCCACCCAAATATATCAATGCTAAACCGATTGGAATACCAATTACAGCGACTAAAACTCTTTTAATTAACTCACTCAACGGTTATTTATTAATAGTGAATAATTCACAAAAATACAATAAATTTGAAAAGAACAATAAAAAAAAATAAATGTTAAATGAAACAACAAAAAAAAATACAGATTTTTACTGATTTCGACGGAACTATCACGCTGAAAGATATCGGCGATGAACTATTCAAGGACTTCGGAATATTTGAACCTTACCATTCTCAGCTTGTTAAAGGCAAGCTCAAAATTGACGATTATTGGAATGTAGTTTTCAATAATATAAGTAAGGAACTCAATAAAGAAATTATTGCAGAATATGCTATGAACTTCGAAATAGACAATTATTTTTTGGAGTTCTATGATTTTTGTAAGCTCAGGGATATTGATTTAGCTATTGTTAGTGATGGATACTATGAATATATTTATCCGGTTTTAAAAAAACATGGATTAGATCAAATCAAACTTTACTGTAACAGAATGATTTTGAAAGAAAATGGGATAATAATGCCTCAGTTTGTCTATGCCTCAGAGTCTTGTAATTGCATGAGTGCCTCCTGCAAAAGAAATATCATTCTGACTAAATCTGAGCCTGAATCAATTTTGATTTATATTGGTGATGGTGCTTCGGATTTTTGCCCGGCTCAATATTCCGATTTAATTTTTGCGAAGAAAAATCTGGCTAAATTCTGTAACGAGAATAAGTTACCTCATTATCCTTTTAAGGATTTTTATTCAATACATTTAACATTGAAACACATTATCTTAAAAAATAAAATAAAACCAAGAAATCAGGCAAGAATTTTAAGGAAAAAAGCTTTTGAAATAGAATGAAAAGGAATATGCCAGATACAATGTCTTACAGATATTTCATATTGATCTGTTTTGCAATTTCATCTTTGATATCATTTAACCCTATTCTATTGGCAAGAGAAGTTGTTTTAAATGATATTAAAATCAATTCGATTTCAATTCCTGACAATTTTAAGAATTCAATTGCTATTTCAGAGGAAGACTCGATTACATTTATTTATCATCTTCATATAAATAATGAAGTACAGAATCCTTTCCTTTTCAAAATTACTATAAAAAACGACAGTCAAGCTTCAACTTTTACCCTGAATAAAAACATAATCAGTTATAAAAGACTCCCACCGGGAAATTATAACTTATCAATCTCGGCTTTCGAACCACAGAACAATTGGCAGACAAATGAATTGTTGATTAATTTTATTGTTGATGATGTTCTTGCCGAGAACTTCAAAAAAGCCATTCAGAATTATCAAAACCAACTTGCTTCAAGTGTTACAAGTTCAAAAAATGATGATAAAAGTCCTTTCTATTTTTTTTCTAATTCATTAGTAATGATTACTCTTTCTGCTGTATTAATTATACTGATTATCACAAGTGTAATTATAAAAAATAATCGTAAAGGATTAAAGAAAAATCATAAAACAAACGAAAATAGATTTAACAAAATAAATGGAGTTACTAAAATGGCAGAAAAAAATAATAATTCAGTTTCGGCAGAGGATTATAAAAAACTCTCGTTGGAAAATGAGAAACTTAAACAAGAGCTTCAATCTCTCAGAGACCAAATTGATGCTCTTAGCAACAGAGCAGATGAATTAAATAAACAAAACAAAGAACTCAAAGAAAATCTTGATAAGATTTCAAAAAGCAAAACAGAGCTTGAAGAGTTGCAAAAACAAAAAGATGATTTATTCGCTATCATTATTCACGATATTAAAAACCCTGCTGCTCTTATTAAAAGTCTTGTTGAACTACTCCGCTCTTACGACCTTACTGCCACCGAACAACAGGAAGTTATGGAAGATATTTTCGTTACTACCAAAAAAATTGTATCTTTATCTCAGGAAGTAACTAAAGTACTGGCTCTCGAATCCAACACTCTAAAGCTAAACAAGGAGCCCGTCAATATAAAATACATTGTTGATGAGGTAGTAAAACGCAATATGATTGCAGCCAACAATAAATCAATAGCAATGAAATCCGAGGTTCCCGAAAATCTTCCCGAAATTGAAATTGATTCACAAAAAATTGAAGAAGTTATCGAAAACCTCATTTCCAATGCGATTAAATTCTCTAACGAGGGTGGAAAAGTTCGGGTTTTAGCAAAAGCTAATAGCAGAGAACTAACTGTTGAGGTCAGCGATAATGGATTAGGACTATCCGAAGAAGACGTTAACAATGCATTCCAGCGTGGAGCAAGGTTAAGTGCAAGACCTACAGCTGGCGAACACTCTTCTGGATTCGGTCTTTGGATTGTCAAGAAAATGGTAGAAGCCCATAATGGAAAGGTATGGGTCAAAAGTGCACTCGGGCGAGGCTCAACATTTGCATTTAGCATCCCCTATCAGCAAGAATGATAGTTCTTATGTTCAGTTTTATAACGACTTGATTTTTTCTGCCAGTTTCTGGTTTAGAGCAACAACAGTATCAGAAATAACTTTGCCTAATTCATTTAAATGATATACTTTATGAGGAATTGAAGATTCCATAATTGTTCTGGGCATCGAAGGGGCAACTGCTGTTTCGGGATCCTGTACAATAATTGTTCCATGAACAGATGACATTTGGCTGGCACCTTGTGTTCCATCTCTGCCGAGTCCGGTTAGTATAACCCCGATTGAGAATCTTCCGAATGCTTCGGCAGCACTTCTGAAAAGTGGATCAGCGGCAGGTCTTACAAAATTCTCCTTTGGTCCCTCATCAAGTGTAATATGATAATTTTTGGGGTCTATCCTCATATGTCTGTCACCGGGAGCTATATATATATTTCCGGGTTCTGCTTTGACTTCATGGTTTCCAAGCTGAACTTTCAAAGAAGTTTCTCTTTGTAATCTTTGGGCAAATGTTTCCAGCATCCACGGTGGTCCATGCTGAACAATAAAAAATGCTGCATTTAATGTATTGGGGATGTTCCGGAAAATTTCAATTAGCGTTGGTGGACCTCCGGTGCTTGTTGCAATCACAACACCAATAAAAGGAGGAATAACATTATGTTCTCTTTCCGGGATTTTATCTATTGATGACGGCATTGATTGTTGCTTTCTTTGTAATCCATCTTTGACTCGTGTTAATAGTTCTTCGATATCAATAGGTTTTGCTATATAATCATCTGCTCCGGATTCGAGAGCATAGTTTTTTGCACCTTCTGAGACTAATGCAGTAATCATAACTATAAAGGGAATTGGATTGATTTTTTCACGGATTCTTCTTATCAACTCAATCCCATCCATTTGAGGCATCATCCAATCGGTAAGTATGCCATCAAAATTTTCCTTTTCGCATAACTTCAAAGCATCAGCACCATTATGAGCTGTTACAACTGAATATCCTGCTTTTGTTAGAAGTCTTTTTAGTAGAATTGAATTTGTTAATTCATCTTCGACTACGAGAATTTTATTCATTTCTTTCATTTAACCTAAATCAGACTTTATAATCACACAAATTTACAAAAATAAAATTATTTTCCTACTTAATAATATTAAATTATTTAATATTGGTTAGTTACAAAGAGTAATTTTTATTAAAACAAATATTTTCCAAAATTTTTTTTATCTTATCGTTATAATTTTACAAAAATAAAAAAATATTGACTAAATTAAAATTTATTAATTCCTAATTTCGTCAAATAATATGTATTATTAAAGGAGCTGATATGAATCAATATTTTTTTGACATAGAATTAATTTCAACTTTATCGGAAGAATATATTTCCTTAATACCAGAGCAACGAAATGTAATTAATAAATTACTTCAGCAGGGAACAGTAAGTAATTTTGCCCTTTCTTCTGATAGGACAAAGTCATGGCTTACTATAACTGCAAATACTGAAGAAGAAGCCATAAGCATTGTTAATTCTTTTCCTTTGAGACCATTTATGAATTTCAGTGTTCATCCATTGATTTTCCAGTTGCAGTCAAGTATGTATTTTCCTCAGCTATCGCTTAATTAATGTTTTCAGCTAATAAACTCGTCTATTGAACCTGAGTTCGAAAGCTTTCTCGAACTCAGGTATTATTATTTTGAAATTACCATCTGAATCAATGAATCCTGATTCTTTTTTGTTTTTGTCTGACGCCCATGCAATACCATCTTTGAAAGAATCTGCATAAAAAAATCTTGGTTTTATAGTGTAGTCTCCATCTCTATTTATAAAACCCCAGTAAGATGAATCTCTAACTGCTGCTAAGCCATCGCTGAAGTCATGAACCTTTGTAAAAATGTGCTTTGTAATATAATTTCCATTTGTGTCTATAACAGCCCAAAAAGTTTTAAAATCAATATCATATAATCCGACAAATGCACGCTTTTCGGAAAAATTTCTTACTACATCAAAATTAGCGGGAATTCTCTCATTACCATTTTTATCTATATATCCGAATTTATTATCCCTGTTAAATCTTGCAAAGCCTTCTTTGAAATTTCCTACCTCATCATATTTATAATCAATTACTAATTCACCGAATTGGTTGATAAAACCAAACTCAAACTTTTTGTTATTAACAGCAGCAAGTCCCTCGCTAAAGATAAAACCAGCGATTTCGCCTAAGTTTATTTTCTTTTTGCCAGCAGTATCAAGATAACCTTGAAAATCATCGCTTGATATATAAGCTAAACCTTCACTGAACTGGCTTGCATCATTTAAATTACAGGGTATAATTGATTTTCCTTTTTTATCAATAAACCCAAATTTTTTTTCTGTCCTTTTCTTATCGGTAAAATTAAAAACCATGGCAATACCATTAACAAAATCATAAGCATAGTCAAAATCTGGCTCAAGAACTATTTTCCCCGATAAATCAAGATATTTGATTCTCGTTTTATCGTTTTCTTTAACTGATACTCTTATAAGACCAGAGCTATAACCAAGAACATCATCAATTTTCTTTGGCTCAAATAATTCCTTCCCTTCATCATCAATAAAATGCCAGAGCCCACCCGAGAGATAAGCTAAAATTGGTAATCTTTCTTTTGCTTCTATTTCATCTTTAAGGAAAATAAAAATTGACAATATTGCAATAATAAAATAAACCATAGTTCCTTGAAAATTAATTTTTTTGTTAAGCTGAAATGACGTTAGAATCTATTTAGAAATTTAGTTTTAGCATCTTTTCATTAATCATTAATTGTATTAAACAAAAAATCCCTTACTTTAATAAGTTCAAATTTATCCCCATCAAACCTGCCTATATGGGGTTCATGGAACCAATCCCCGAGATTAACATAAAATCCGTTTTTGATTTTTTTATGAATTAACTTATGGCGATGCCCCATAACGACATAATCAAAGCCTTCTTCAATTTTTTTTCCGGCAAATTGCTCCATTCCTTCAACTTCTCCAAACTTTTTCTTGCTTGTATGTTTTCTGCTTTCTTTTGAAGAGCCTGAAGCTAATTTAATTCCCAAATCAGGATGAAGTTTGGTGTATAAATAAAGCGAGATCGGGTTCCTTAATATTTTTTTAAGAAAATTATAAACTGAATCATAGAAGGATTTTCCGTCCCCGTGTGATAAATAAAACTTTTTACCATAGAAAACAGTTTCAATATCATCATTAATTATCTCAATGCCTAATTCCTCAGTGAAGAAGTTTTTATGACCAAAATCATGATTACCCATTAAATATAAAATTTCAATTCCTTTTTGTTTTAATTCATAGAGTTTAGTTATTGTCCTATAAAAAATTTTTGGTATGACTGTTTTGTATTCAAACCAGAAATCAAAAAGATCTCCAAGGATTACTAATGTTCTGCAATCCACCGAAATCACATCTAAAGTTCCAAGGAGCAAATCCTCCCGTTTTTTATCAAGAGCCCTCTCCTCAAATCCAAGATGAACGTCAGATATAAAATAAATCATACTGATTATTAGAGAAAATCTAAATATCTTTTTTTTTAGTTTCTAAAATTATATATAAATTTGTAGCATTCAAAAAAAAGTCTGTAATTTAATGCTTTAAGAAAAAAAAAAAATTAAAACTAATGAGAATATTAATTAATAACTGGAATTTATTTAAGTTATTCTTGATTTTTACTTTCACTGTTTTTCTTGTCAACTCCTGTGTTTCAATTAGAACAGAATATCCCACAATTGAATATTACCGACTCGAGCAGGACCCTCTAACATTGAAAAATGTCGGAAAGATAGATGCTACTATACTAATCAGAGAAGTGATACCATCTTCAGAACTTGAATCAACAAGTTTAATGGGAATATGGGACGATGGTCGTATCCAGAGGTATAATTATCATCAATGGAACTCAGAAATCGCCCCGATGGTTACCGATTTTATAATTAAAAGACTTAACCTTTATTCCGGCTTTTCGGGAGGAGTCATAAAAAGCACTTCATCAATTTTACCAGATTATATTCTTGAAACTCAACTTATTGATATGATGGCTTATAATTCTGAAAAAGGTAATGAAGGAAATTATGTTTTTGTTTCTCTTCAGGCAAACTTGATAAGAAGAATTCCACTTGATACTAATAAAAATATTATACTCAGTCAGGTTTATAATCAAAAAATTTCCCGAAAAAATAATTCTGTAAAATCAATTGCTCCTGCTTTCAGCACTGCTTTTTCGCTATTGACTGATAAATTGTTGATTGATATTCAGTCGGCAATTGCAACTTATAGATAATTCAGCATATACAATAACCAAAAAAAATAGAAAGGTCTTGCTTTCTTAAAAAAATATACCCATCCGAATGATCTTATTGCCTGTTGAAAGGATAAAAAGCTAAGACAATTCTTGGCAAAGAGAAGAAAGATGTTACTCTTTGCTCAACAAATTTGACATCATTGGGATCGTTCGGATTGAATATTACTCCGAAAGTATTGCTAACAGTCATATCAAAACTTAATCGCCATTCTGCAGAAACTGTAAGCAAACCAACCCCTGTAAATGGTATGTTCAGGTTAAATCCTATGCCTGTGTTTATAGCAAATGAACTGTTTTCTCTTTCTTTGTCAGTTCCTTCGCCGAATTTATTAAAAATTATCGAAGGTCCCAAAGTGCCAAAGAAATTTAATCTGCTATTGGGATTCACATACCATTGGGTGCCTAACTCAATCACCTGATGTATATTAGGTCCCAGTAGATTTTTGCTTTTTTCAACTATCTTTTTGTTTTTTGAATAGACGTAACCTAATTGAATTGAGACAAATTCCCACGGAAAGAAATTAACCATTCCGCCGTAAAAAATAATTCCCTCGTAGGAGACATCTCTAATTCCTCTTGTTTCTTCGATAGATTGAACTATTGTGTTTGTTCCGAGAAAGCCACCGAATCCGAGCGATTTTTCGTAAGGATTATATGACTCCACTTCATCGCTGAAAATATCCTTGAATTCATCTTCATCTGTCTTTGCTGTTTGAGCAATTAGGGCGAAAGTATTGAAAAAAATGAACAAAGTTACTACTAAAATTTTGAATAATTTTTTTGCATTTTGGGTTGTCATCGTAATTACCTCATCTATTGATATCTTTTTTATTTCAGCAATTTTTTCAGCGATAAATTTAAGATAAGCCGGTTCATTCTTTTTACCTCGATGTGGTACGGGTGCCATCCAAGGCGAATCGGTCTCAAGCAAAATTCTATTTAATGGAGCTTCGCTTACAGTTTCCGCCAAATTAGTTTTCTTAAATGTTATATTTCCAGTAAAAGAAACATTAAAACCTAAATCTACGGCTTTTTCCAATTGTTCCGCATTTCCTGAAAAACAGTGGAGGACACCGCTCAAGGAACCATCCTGCTCATCTTCAAGAATGGAAAATAAATCATCGAATGCATCTCTATTGTGAACTATTACCGGCAGATTATATTTTTTTGCAAGCTTTATTTGTTGCCTGAAGAGTCTTTTCTGAACATCTGGAGGTGAAAAATCATAATAATAATCAAGACCAATTTCTCCCACTGCCACAGGATTTTGCTCGTTTATTATCTTTTCAACAAGTTTGATTGCTTCTCCATTGATTTCATTTGAATTATGAGGATGTATTCCAATTCCATAACAAAGCCTATCTGAACTACTTGCAACATTTATAAGATTGTCGAATGTTTTTGGTTCTATAGCTGGGATGATAATTTTTTCAATATTAGCTTCCTCAGCCCTTGCAAGTATTTCATCCCTGATCCCATCAAAGTCCTTAACATCAATATGTGCATGGGTGTCTATCATCAGATATTATTTCTTTAATTCCTTGATAGCATTGATTACTTCTTCTACGTGTCCATCAACTTTGACGTTAGAAAAAACTTTTCTGATTTTGCCTTTATCGTCAATGATATATGTGGTTCTAATAACACCGAGATACTTTTTCCCGTACATTGATTTTTCCCCCATAATATCATAAGCATTGCATATTGTTTTATCCGGATCAGCAATCAAATGGAAGTTTAAATTATATTTTGTTTTAAAATTATTGTGAGATTTTACACTATCAGGGCTGACACCAATAACTTCCACTCCTGACTTTGTAATTTCTTCCATATTGTCCCGGAAACTGCAAGCTTCTTTTGTACATCCTGAAGTATTGTCTTTGGGATAAAAATATAATACAAACCACTTACCCTTTAAGTCCTTTAAAGATAAATTTTTATTCTCATCAATTGCTCCATTAAAATCTGGAGCTTTATCACCAACATTTAGTGCCATAATTTTAACCTTTGAAACTTAAACTACTTTTTTTGAATTTCCTTTGCTCCGAATAAATCTACCAATAATTGTTCTATCGGATGTTTCTCGTCTTCGGACTTATTATTAATAAGAACGCTATTAGACGTTTTTTCCTTTTTTTCCTTGTTTGATGATTTTTTCTCAGAAGTCTTTGTAATCGTTTTTACTTCTTTTTCCGTGATTTCTTCCTCTGAAGGTTCAAATTTATCCGGAGGACCAAGTAAGATTTTACATTTTATTTCAGTTCCATAAAATTCATAAAGGGCACTTATTATCGAAAGCCTTTTCTTTTCTAAATTATCAAGAGCAAACGTACTAACAACCTCAAAAATGATTTCCGAATCATAAAAAGTTGCCAGAACAAGACTTTGATTGCTAAGCATAGAAAGTCCATTATTGGAATTGGCGTATTTTTCTAAAAAGTCGGACCAACGCTCCTTTATCTTTTCGGCACTTATGCCTTTATTAGTATTATTTTTTTCTTGTTTTGTAACTAAATCATCATCTGTGTCGAAATCATAACTTGGCAAAATTATGGATTCAGATTCTTGTTTATCTGTCACAATTGGTTCGCTAACAGTCTGATTTTTTGAACTATCCTCGTTCTGATATTTCATTTCCTTATTTTTAGAGGTTTTTGTTTCTTCCTCATTGATTTGTGTGTGTGAGCCTTTTTTCGAATCAGTCAATCCTTTCAGCGAACGAATTTCTGCAATCAATTCTGAAATATCAAGGAGAGAATCAAGCGAAGCCATCTGAACAAGTGCAACTTCGAATTTTATTCTTGGTTGAGGTGCATATCGTAGAGATTGTTCGGTAGCAGTAATCAAATTCAAAAGCCTTAATAAATCTGATTTCGTGAATTTCAAGGCTTCTTCTTCATATTTTTTTAAATAAGCTGTTGACCCCTCTATCAATTTAGTTGAGTTTGTGAGTTTTATTGTAAGCAAATTTCTGAAATGCTCAACCATTCCACCAAGGCACTCATTTATGTCATAGCCTTTACTGACAGCTTCCTTAACAATTTCGAGCATTTCCTCCGGTTTGTGTTCATAGATTGCCCGGCTTATCCGGAAGTAAAAATCGAGGTCCACAAGATGCAGTGCTTCAAGCAGAGTTTCATAAATAATTTGGTCTCCGCAAAAAGCACGTACCTGATCAAAAATACTTTGAGCATCTCTCATCGAACCATCAGCTTTTTTGGCTATGGCAATTAGGGATTCCTCATCAATCTCCATTCCTTCAGATTCGGAGATAAACTTAATATGTTTGATAATTGTATCGAGTTCCATTCTCTTGAAAGAGTGCCTCTGGCATCTGCTCAAGATTGTAGCAGGTACTTTATGCGGTTCGGTAGTTGCAAATACAAACAAAAGATGTGGAGGTGGCTCTTCGAGAGTTTTTAGCAAAGCATTAAAAGCCGAAGTCGAAAGCATATGGACTTCGTCAATGATATACATTTTGTATTTCCCGTTTACCGGAGGATATTTAGCATTTTCCCTTAATTTCCTGACATCATCAACACTGTTGTTCGATGCTCCGTCTATTTCAATAACATCAAGAGATCGTCCCTCAATTATTGATAAGCAGGAAAGACACTCATTGCAAGGTTCAAAATCCTCTGGATTTGAGCAATTCAAAGCCCTTGCAAGGATTCTTGCGGTTGTTGTTTTTCCCACACCTCTTGGTCCGCTGAAAAGGTAAGCATGATGTATCCTGCCTGTTTGTAATGCGTTTTTGAGTGTTACCGTTATATGACTCTGCCCAACAACATCGCTAAATCTTAATGGCCTCCATTTCCTTGCTGTAACTATAAAACTATTTTCACTTTGCATTTGATTTCAAAGATTTAATTGTAACTTTTTTTTAGAAATTATGTCTATATCTTAACAGTTTTTTTTAATTTCTATTTTAATTTTTTTTGAAATATTGATAATAATGTAACAATTTTTTTTTTAAAATCTAACACAATTTAATTATGATAAAAATATCCGAAATAATATTCAACAAAAGAACCTTATTTATTTTATTACTTATTTTTTCTGCCAATCAATTATTTTCTAATGAAAATTATTTATCGGAATCAGAACAAAAAACCGGAAAAGAAAACCCCATCTTTTCTAACATAATTATGATTAAATTCAAACAGAACTACTCTAAAGATTTTATTAACAATTTTTTATCTAAAATTGGGATCCAGAAACTCGAAGCTTTCCTTAAACCCGAACAAAGCTTTACGATGAACCCCTTCTACATAAATTCACAGTCATTGAAAAATCAAAATTTAGAAGATATTATATTGAGGGAAGAACCTTTGCTCAGATCTTATTTCGTTGAATATAATAGCACAAAAAACCCAGAAGATATATGCAAAGATTTGCTCTTGCATAGCGATATTGTTGAGCAAGCAGAGCCCGTCGTTTATGATGAATTGCTAGGAATTCCCAATGATGCGATAGCTGGGATGCAAACAATGCTATCAACCATCAAGGCATTCGAGGCATGGGATTACTTTGAGGGGGACTCTAATATTGTGATTGGCATTAGCGATGTCGGTATGTTGCAGGATCATATTGATCTAACTAATTCAATAGCTCCAAATTATGCCGATATACCAAATTTACAGGATGATGACGGTAATGGCTTTGTTGATGATTATCGAGGTTGTAATTTAGCCTTTTTTGAAGATAACAGTATTGCTGGAAATACATATCACTCAAACGACCACGGAACCAAAGCCGCTGGTATTGCCGGTGCAACTTATAATAACTTAATAGGTATAGCTGGGGTAGGGGCGAAATGCAGAATTTTTCCAATAAAAATAGCCCCGAAAAACAGCACAAATCTTCTTTATAGTTATCGGTCAATTCTCTATGCAGCACAGAGAGGTTTGAAAGTTCTCAATTGCAGTTGGGGTAGAAACAAAAGACCCTCTGGTTTTGATATAGATATTATTAACTATGCTATTAGCCGTGATGTTGCAATTGTTGCTGCGGGGGGAAATAATGGCAATTCTGAAATTTTCTATCCTGCAGGATATGAAGGTGTCCTTGGTGTTGGTGAAGTTGACCAATCCGATCAGATAACAGGAACCTCAAACTATGGTTCCCACGTTAGAATTATGGCTCCGGGGACAGGAAACTGGGTAACTGATAATAATATTGATGGTTTCAGCCAGAATTTCGGAGGAACATCAGCCGCAGCTCCGGTTATTTCTGCTGCAGTTGCTTTTGCAAGAGCAAAGTATCCCTACTTGAATGCCGTTCAAGCCCTTGAATTTACAAGGCTTTGCGTAGATGATATTTCCGATAAAAACACATTTTTCGAAAAAATAATTCCCGGCAGAATAAATTTGCTTAAAATTGTCGAAACAGATCCGATGACTTTGTTTGCTATTAAACCAAAAAGCAGTATTTTCAAGCATACTGATGGCGAAATCTCAGATAGATTTAATCCCGGTGACACGGCAATTTTAATAATTAAAGCAAAAAATTATCTCGGCGAAGGCAAAAATATTGACTTTGTTCTTAGCACTGTGGACGATGATTATAATTCTATTCAAGTCCTGAATCAAAAAGTTAGTATTGATTTAATCCAACCTGACACAGAATTTGAAATTAGTTCTTTTTCATTTAAGGTTGTAAAAAGTGAAACAAGAAAAATTTTCCTGAGGGTTGATATTTCAAATGAATCTGGGTATAAAGACTTTTTCCTGATACCTTTCTATCCAACAAACGAAATAACTACATTTGAAAATGATGCCTTCAAATTTTCGATGGGCGACCGTGGATCTGTTGGTTTTGCAGGAAAGAGTCCAAATCTAAGAGGCGAGGGTGTAGTGCTCAAAGGGATTGGAAATCAAATCTGGAATGCCGGATTTTATGCCACAGCAGCCCCCTCTAAATCTGTTAGCTCTCTATGGGGTAATTCACAGGGAAGTGATTTTGCTTCCCTAAAACCATTTATTAAACCTCAAAAAAATATTTCAATATTTGATGATTCATTTGCTTTTTCATCAGACAGAATTGGATTAGAAGTAACTCAGGAAGTGTTTTTGCCTGCCGGGAATTCAACTGTTGCAAAAATATCAGTAAATATTAAAAATATTAATGATGAAGATATTTACGATCTTGCAGCAGGATACTACTTTGATTGGGATATTGGTCCTTCCTCCGATAGTAATAAAGTAAGAATATTTTCTGAAGCAATTTCAGATATTCCTAATTCCGAAAATATTACTGCAGAGCTTGTCGAATACGCAAGAGAAATGCCAATCTACTGTGCTTGTGCTTCATATTCCACAGTTGGCATTGCACAAGCTGCGGGATTCAAAATTCCCGACAGTTTCACCCGTGAACATCAATTTATGGCACTGAATTCAGGAACTACTTTTCAATTTTCTGGAATCGCTGATATTGGTATGGTTGTAGGAATTAAATTTCCCGGTTTATTTCAGATGAAAAGCGTTAAATCTTTCGATTTTCTTTTTGGCTGCTCAAAAAATCTTTCGGATTTAGCCTCGCAATTCCGAAATAAATTACTTTCAACTGAATTTAGCCTCACGAGCAAAACTCAACTTGTGAATATATCTCCGGTTCCTGCTCGTGATAAAATTAACTTGACTTTTAATCATTTATTGTCAAATAATTTGGAGATAAAACTATTTGATTTAACCGGTAATTTGATAATTCATAATCATTTTAGGGATGTTTCCGAAAAAACTTATGTTTTAAATGTTGAAAGCCTTAACTCAGGAATTTATTTCATTCAAATAATCGCTGGTAGTCAAAGATACTTTGAGAAGATTATTATCTTAAACTGATTCCTATCATTTGACATCAATTTAGATAAATTTTAACGATGGAAAAGAGTTAACAACCTTTATGGCTTTTCTATAGTAATAAATGCAACTGCGTTAGTGTGTGTGTGTGAAAGAGAGACTTCAATTTTGAAATCACTCCATTTTTCGAACAATCCACCGGTGAGAACTACTTTAGGCTTACCGTTAGATTCGTTTACAATACCTATCTCATTAAATTTGAAACCCTGTGTGATGCCTGTTCCAATAGCTTTGCTGAAAGATTCTTTAGCTGCAAAGCGAGCCGCATAGTGAAGATATTTATTCTCGTTGAATGATTCACAATATTCCTGCTCAGTTATTGTATAAATCCTGTTGAGAAAACGCAAACCATACTTCTGAATTGCCTCTTTAATTCGCTCAACTTCGATTATGTCAGTGCCAATCCCGTAAATCATAGTAAGTATTTAAATATAAAAAGGAACTGTATCATAAGACATATTTTGGGTATAGATGGTCTGGCGAGGACGCCTGACCTACCATATAAATTATGGACTTAGTAGAACAAACATTCTTGTTTGTTCCGAAGATAATGACTTTTGAGACAGCCCCATGTTGTCAAGTGGACCTAAGGAGGCTCGAACTCCTAACCTCCAGAATGCAAATCTGGCGCTCTCCCAGTTGAGCTATAGGCCCTCAAAAAAAATTTTACTAAATCAAAAAAGCGATTTTTTAATCGCTTTAATTTTGTGGGCCCGAGTTGACTTGAACAACCGACCTCACGCTTATCAGGCGTGCGCTCTAACCAGCTGAGCTACGGGCCCCTTATCTAAAAATCCTTTTTTTGTTTAAAAAGGATTACAAAATTAAAAAAAAATGTCCTTCGAAAAAAGAAATAATGAATAATTTTAAAATTTTTAGCATCCTACAAAAAAAAGTCCAAAATTAATTTCCTATCATTATAACACTCCCCCAAACTGAAGGATTTTTTGTTTTTTTGGCTAAATTCTGAGTAGCTCTTCGGAACGAAGTGGGTCTGTCCAACCCAATACCAAAATTATCAGTAAACTCTTTAATAAAATCAGTCATTATTTTACTGTCAATTCTCCATAGTGTCATAATTAACGAATTAGCTCCGGCTGAAAGAAAGGCTTTTTGAATTCCATAAATTGATTCATAGTTTTTTGAGTCATTAAGATTAGTTTCAGAGAAAGGAATTATGACCAATGCCGTGTTATCAAGGTTTAGCTGAGATATTTCAGAAGGAGTAAGTAATCCGTCCTTTTCGTTATCCTGCAAACTTTGTAAGGCTTTTCTCGCACCTTTAAGAAAAATAAAAGCCCTTTGTAATGGATTTTTTAATATACTTGATTTACTTGTCGGGTTATACTCTTTAATTTGCTGAATATCTTTGAAAAACACCAAATGGGTTCCGAATATAATAATGTGTGGATTAGATATTTCAGCAAGAATATCTTCCTTTGCGTTTTCGTCGGAAAAAACATTAGGTTTCAGCCCAAATTTTTTGAAGAAGTTTGCTAATTCATCAGAAAATTGAATTGAACTTTTGATGCGAGGGATTCCATTTATTACCATATCCGCAAAATCATATTTCAGGTTTTCATCCTGTGAATTTGATAATTCCTTTTGTTTTCTCTCGCCAGCAACAGGTGAATCATCAAAGTCAGGATCTACAATAAAAAGTGCCTGTTGATCCGGAGGAAAATTAGTTGTTAGATCTTTATTAAATACATCTGAAGTATTTGTTACAAGTCGAAAGTCAATTTCATCAAGGAGATATTTATCATTTTCATAATTTATAAACATTTTGGGGTTAATTTTATTGAAAATTCCATCACCGGAAAAATAGACAATTTTTTTTCCCTCGATTTTTTTCGCAATATCTCTCCAGTAATAATTATATAGTTCTTTTAGCGTTCTTTCCATCTGAAATATGTTAGGATTCTTCTGCAAACCACTTTGGACTACTTCTTTATACTTTTCAAAATATTCATTTTCGAGTTGATTGCTGTTTTCGAACAATACCAATTCAGGATTGTCCGCTGTTTCTTTGGTAACTATCAAAGCAGCGTATTGAATGGCTGTATCAGTTATTGATTTGGTTTTAAGATTGAACCTGATAATTTCAACTGCAGCTTCTTCATTTGCTATTTTTTCCCTTATGTCTTTCCATGTTTTCCAAGTAGTATCAAATTGCTTTTTGAATTTGAAAGAATTTTTTGATATCTGATTTTCGTAACCAGAAATAACATTTCTGAGCGAATCAAGGTTTATGCCCGACTTCTTTGCGGATTCTATATTCATAGAATATTTAACAAGCTGATTTTTTGAATCCAACCATTTATTATAAATCTCTTTAATATCTTTTGATTCAGAAATATCCTTTCTGGTTGTGTTCAATAATAATCCTTTCGTAGCAAGGCAGAAATCATACATTTGACCTGTTACCTCAGGATAAGTATCATGATATTTAAGAACAAATTGATAAAACTGATCAAGTTTGTTCTTTTGTGAATTCCAGAATGACAGCTTTTCGTCCTCCTTAAGAAATGGAAAATAACTATATATTAATAACATAGTTCTCGAAAAAGCCTGCCCATAGTAGATATTAGCATACTGGAAATTCCCTGAATTACTATATACTGAAGCTAAATCATATAATGCATCTATTGAATTGGGATGATTCGGACCGAGAGATTTCACATAAATGTCTAATGCCCAAGATAAAGATGGTTCTGCTTCCTTATAACGCCCCATTTTATTATACAATGACCCTAACATAGAAAGAGAGGAAGCAAATGTTGGGTGGTCGCTTCCCAGTTTTAGCTTGATAATGTCGGCGGCTTCCCTGAGCAATGGCTCTGCCTTTTCCAGCTTATTACTGTAAACATAAACCCCGGCAAGATTGTTAAGCGAAACAGCATAATCAGGATGCTCATTACCCAATAGTTTCCTATTCAGATTAACTACCTCTGTCCCTAATTCTTCTGCTCTGTCCATCCTGTTTAGATGTAGATTAACCATAGCGAGATTGCTCAAAGCAGAAAGATACTGTCCGTTATCTGTGCCGATACTCTTAGCAATTATCTCCACGGCTTTCTGAAGCAATGGCTCTGCATCGCTATATTTACCAAGGTAAATATATAAGGTAGCTAAGTTATTAACAAGTGTCCCATAAGACGCATCATCCTCACCTACTTTAATTCTTTTGATGTTCATAGCTTGCACCATATAAGGCTCAGCTTCGGTATAACGACCAAGCATCACATAAAGAGTAGCTAAATTGTTCAATGATGATGAATAATCATCATGTGTCTCGCCAAAATTTTTTCGGATTACTTCTACAACCAGTTTGTACAATGTCTCAGCATCTTTATAATTACTCATTCTTTTGTATAATTTGGCGAGATTACCAAGTGAGTACACATAATTAATGCTTTTCTCACCTTCGATCCTTTGCCTCATTGCACTATCCTGTCTGGCATATACCAGAGCTGACTGATAGTTGCCCTCAAGATAATTAATATTGAAATTGAATGTTATTAAGTCTATACATTCCTTGGATTCTTTCCCTTCCTGCTGAAAACAAAGGTTTAGAGCTGTTTCAGCAAAGGTTCGAGCCTTTTGAAAATCCGAATTCTCAATGTAGTATTGGCTGCTGTCCCTCATCTGTATCCATTTCTGGGCATACAATGAAGAGCCTAAAAAAATGATAGTAAGTAATATAATTATTGTCTTCTTCATAACCTAAATTTCTTAGAAACATATCAGTATAACTATTATATGAAAATATTATTGAAAAAATATTTGCCTTATAAAATTAACCTTAACTAAAAACGTTTTTTGATATACAAAAATTATTTTTTGGGTTAATGGAGATTTTTATTTATGAAAACTTTTCTCTACTTTATAATCTTTTTTTTGGCTGCTATCACAGGACTTGAAGCTCAAAAATTATCCTTCTATCATCAGATTGGAAATATTATAGCTTTCAGAAATGGTTATCACATTGCAACTTCAGACGAAGTTAATAAAGAAATTCCAAACATCTGTGCTGATGGTTCGGTTGCAACTCTGATACTTTTTACTCAATCTGCACCTATTTCAAATACTTACAGACTGAGAATTAAGGAAGATGTGCAAAATTATTCCGATCAATACGGAAGAATAGAAAATCTTCAGATAAAACAAAAAGAAAACCTATTAATCGCTAAATATCGTCACCCCATATTTGTTTCAGAAGGCAAAACTGTTGATCAATTTACACTTCAAGTTTATAAACCCGGAAAAGGGAACGAAAGAGATACAATTGTTTACGAAACTTTTATAAATATTTTTAACGCACCTGTCTTAGCTTTAACATCGGTTTTTGACAAACCAGAGTCCTACTCATTGCTACTACCGGCTATTCAAAAAATGCTTTATCCCGATAAATCCCCTAATCGAAGCTACCCAAAAGAAGCTACAACCGGTCTAATTTTTCTCGGAAATTACGAAACCAGCTCGGGCAGCAACTTCAAACAGAATGAAAATGTTACAAAAAGACTTATAAACGGAGTTATTTTTGCTCTCAGAAAGTCAGGTTTTATTGCTGGCAAAGTTGACCTGCTATCGCACGGCGTTTCTGGTTTACTTGTCAGACAATGGATTCAAAGCAGAGAATTTCAAAATCACATTAAAAGGTTAATCACAATTAGCACACCCCACTCCGGTACTCAGTTAGCTGATCTTTTGCTTTCTCCATACTTCTTTAAAGCAGCAGAGTACCCGATAAGAAAATTATCAAACAACGACATCAGTGAAGGAGCTATTGATAATATAAGTGTAAACTCAAAAGTATTAGCCACTCTCAACAGGAGCACAAGCCCAAACAAAGTTCCTTCTCATACAATTAGCGGTGTTGATGAAATGAATTTTCTCGATGGGTATTTTGGGATGGCTCTGGTCAGCATTGCTGGAATTCTACAGGGCAAATACCAGTATTTGTATGATCGCTGTGAAAATAAAGACAGATACTGGACATCTTGGAGAAGAAATAATCAGAAAAAATATAATGCCCTTCTCCCCTTTTATTCCTACATTCAGGAAAACCTTATGGAATATGATAATCAAGACAGATTTCTTGTTTCCCCAAATAAAATTCTGAATATTGCTTTTGATGATCAAGCCCATGATGGTTTTTCAATGACTCAAAGCCAGAATGGTGGTCTTCAGGATCCATTCAATTTTGTTTCCTATAGAATGCCATATCACAAGGCCTTATCAAATTTCAGCTTAATGGAGCATATTCCCGGCCTTCTTGCCTCACAGTATAATTATAATTTCACCAATGATGGATTCAAGCCAGATGTTCTAAATACAAAAAAACTCGAAGAATTATTCGCCTTTATGCAAGGACTTCATAGTGTTGAAACCAGTTTTATTGAGAAAAATGAAAATCCCCATTCTATTGAAGCTTTAGAAAATGAATCTGTGATTATTATGAGTCCAAAAGGAGGGGATTCATTCAAACCCGGTGAAACAGTTCAGATTGTTGTCAAAGGAACTGACAGCGTTTCGGCAATTTGTATAAGCGCAATTGCTCTTTCTGCTCCTGATAATGGAACATTTTCCAATTATACAAATCAAAAAGATGCTACTTTTGATTATAAAATTCCAAACGAAGCTGTTGGACCTGTCAAAATTCTTATTCGTGGTTATTTGCCTGTTGCCGATACTAATGCTATCACCTACACAAAAGTTGATACCGTTACAATTAATATAGTTCCCCAAGCTTCTCTCAAATCAATTGTATTCGACAACGAAGCAATAACAATAGTCGAGGGTGAAAAAAGGGTTCTGAAAGTTTTCGGCAATTATACTGATAATATCAAAAGAGATATAACCCATCTTTTGACCAATTCTAATTTTAAGTCAGAAGCTGCTAACATTATCAGTGTCAAAGATAAAACAGCAGATGCTTTAAAGCCGGGCGAATCAGAAGTTACAGTTACTTTTGACAAATTCACCGCTGGCACCATTTTTTCTGTTATTTCAAAGCAGGATTTCGAGAATGCTGATACAACATTGTCCATAGAAGATTTTGAAGGAAATTTTGATTTTGCTCATAATTTCTCTGATTTAACAGTCTTCCCTAACCCATCAAAAGGAATAATCAATTTTGAGTTTAATGTCTTTGAACCAACTTATAGCACTCTTAGAATCACTGACATCAACGGCAGAATTATGAGCATTCCCATTAATGAAATGTTAGAATCGGGCAAACACTCATTTTCAATCAATCTCGAAAAATTAAATTCCGGAGTCTATTTTTATCATCTTTCTGATGGTATATCAAACATTAACGGTAAGATAAATCTAATCAAATAAAAATTCAATCAAAGATTAGATTGCTTAATGTTTTCTCTCAAAATACTAGTTTTTTGCATAAATGGGTCAGGCGAGGACGCCTGACCTACTATATAATTCAAGGACTTAGTAGAACAAACATTCTTGTTTGTTCCAAAGATAATGACTTTTGAAACACCCCATTTTCTTTGAACACAAAAAAAATCCTTCCTTTGTATTTAATTTCATAATTTTTCATTCTTACAAAAATATCAATTATTACGAATTTTCATCATTCGAAATCACAAATGGACTTTGAAATTATTATTATAATTGATTTAAATATTACATAAAATGAAAATGAAATTTCTTTAAATAATAATTAATTTTTGTTGATAAGAAATCTGATTAGTTTTGTAACTGATTTGTTTTTAAAAAGTAATAAATATGGAATCGGTCCAGAATAAAATTGAAGAACTCAGGAATAAAGAGCGGAAATTGCTCGAAAGCGGTGGCATAGATAAAATAAATAAACAACACCAATCGGGAAAGATGACTGCCAGAGAAAGATTGCATTTGCTTTTTGATGGTGGATTCTATGATGAAATTTACAAACACGTGAGTAATATACATTCTCATAACATCAAATCAGGAACATTGCCCGGTGACGGAGTAGTAACAGGCATCGGAGCCATCAACGGCAGATTAGCTTATGCTTCCTCCCAGGATTTCACTGTAATGGGTGGTAGCGTAGGAGAATTGCATTCATGGAAAATCTGTGAAATGATGGATATGTCATTAAAAAACGGAGCTCCGTTCATATCAATCAACGATAGCGGTGGAGCCAGAATTCAGGAAGGTATTTATTCTTTGAGAGGTTATGGCAGAATTTTCTATCATAACACACTATTATCAGGGGTAGTTCCTCAAATTGCTATAATAGCCGGACCTTGTGCCGGTGGGGCAGCTTATTCGCCTGCCTTGATGGACTTTATAATAATGGTTGAAGGAATAGGCCAACTTTTCATTGCAGGTCCGCAGGTAATCAAGGAAGCAACCGGTGAAGAAATCTCTGCCGAGGAACTTGGTGGAGCCCTCAGCCAGGCAACTTTCAGCGGAAATGTTCACTTTATTGCCCGTGACGATGCAGATGCCATCGAAATCTGCCAGAATTTACTTACTTATCTTCCTTCTAACAATATGGAAGAACCTCCAGTTGTTGGCAACGGGGAAATAGTTTTAATCGAAGATGAATCTCTCAATTCAATTATTCCTGACGATCCAAGAGATCCTTATGATATGTTCGAAGTTCTTTTGAGGATATTCGACCCGGGCTCTATTATGGAAATACAAAGTCATTTTGCAAGAAACATAATAATCTGTTTTGCACGGGTTAATGGAAGAGTTGTCGGAGTGGTAGCTAATCAACCAATAGAAAAATATGGTGCCATTGATATTGATGCTTCGGATAAGGCTTCAAGATTCATTCGCTTTTGTAATGCCTTTAATATTCCTCTGATTTCATTTGTTGATGTCCCCGGTTTTCTCCCCGGAATAGAACAGGAATTTGGTGGTATAATCAGACACGGAGCAAAAATGTTATTTTCATTCTCTGCCGCCACTGTTCCAAAAATTTCCATTATCGTTCGTAAAGCCTATGGCGGAGCCTATCTCGCTATGAGTGCAAAAAGTTTGGGAGCAGATCGTGTTGCTGCGTGGCCCTCGGCTGAAATTGCCGTTATGGGGGCAGAAGGTGCTATTAGCGTTCTCTATAAAGACGAAATTAAATCATCGGAGAATCCTATGGAAAAAAGGAAAGAATTGATCGAAAGATACAACAAGGAACATGCCAATCCCTACTCTGCGGCTTCGATTGGTATGATTGATTCAGTTATAGAGCCAAAATATACAAGGCAATATATCTCCATCGCACTCGAATCCCTAAAAAACAAACGTGAGTTGAGACCAGCTAAAAAACATGGTTTAATACCGCTATAGAGGATTTTATGAGTGTTATTGAAGAAGCTTTGTTTATTCTTTTTTTCGGTATTTCTGCCGTTTTTATATCAATTTTTTTCTTCTTTTTACTAATTTTTGTTTTGAAGAAAGTTGATGAAAAAATCAACGAAATAAGGGTAAACAGAAAATTAAAGTCGGGCGAATTGTCAGAAAATGCAAATGTTTTAACTCCTGAGTTGGTTGCAGTTATTTCAGCTGCTGTTTTTGAAGTAATTAATAAACCAGTTCATATTCGAAAAATTAAGTTTCTCAAAGATCAGAAGTCGGGCTCATGGACTGCTTTGGGACGAATTAATATAATGGGTTCGCACGCTATTAGAATTAGCAGAACAAAAATCTAAGGAATTTTTTATGAAAAAATTACTTGTTACTGTCAATGGGATTAGATTCGAAGTCGAAGTTGAAGTTATTGAAGATGACGAGCTTACTTATCAGCCTTCACAAGGCATTATACCGGTTGGCGCAAAACCGAGTGAGCATTTAAGCAGCAGTCATCTTAATACTTTAATGAGAACACCGATTTCGCGACAAACTAAAACTTTGACGATTGACCAGAAAAAACTATCATCTCCAATAAACGGTAAAGTGATAGAGATTCCGTTTTCTATCGGTCAAAAGGTCAAAGAAAATGATGTACTTTTTGTGCTCGAAGCAATGAAAATGAAAACAAATATTTCTTCGCCTGTTAGTGCGGTTATCAAATCAATCGAAGTGAAAGTCGGTGATAATATCGAAGCCGGTCAATTGCTTATGACATTTGAATAATAATATTTATTATTATGATTGAATTCATTGAAAAATTTATTTCAGGTATGGGCTTCTGGTCGCTGAACTGGGGGCAGGTGATCATGCTGTGTATTTCTGTCCTGCTTATGTATCTGGCTGTGAAGAAAGGTTTTGAGCCGCTTCTATTGTTGCCCATCGGATTCGGGGCATTTTTAACCAATTTACCGGGAAATGGACTTCTTTTGCCACCTGTCGGAGATGCAGCAGGAGGCTTATTCTACTATATTTCAAAAGGGATAGAGCTTGAAATATTTCCTCCGCTAATTTTTTTAGGTATTGGAGCAATGACTGATTTCACTCCATTGCTTTCGAATCCCAAAACATTTCTTCTCGGAGCAGCTGCACAATTCGGGGTCTTTATAGCTCTATTCTTTGCTGTATTGCTTGGTTTTAAATTGAATGAAGCAGCTGCAATAGGTATTATTGGTGGTGCTGATGGTCCCACTGCAATCTTCCTTACTCTCAAACTTGCTCCGCATCTTCTTGGTCCAATAGCTGTTGCGGCTTATTCTTATATGGCTCTTGTCCCGTTGATACAACCTCCTTTGATGAGACTTTTAACAACTGAAAAGGAGCGTTCTGTGATAATGGAGACTCCCAAAAAAGTATCTAAAAAAGTGAAGATAATTTTTCCAATATTGATTATTTTTCTTGGAATTCTGATTGTCCCTCCGGCAGCTCCTCTTTTAGCTATGCTGATGGGGGGTAACCTGCTGAGGGAAAGCAGGGTTGTCGAAAGGCTCACGAACATGGCTCAAAATGAGTTAATAAATATTGTTACTTTTTTCCTTGGAGTTTGTGTTGGCTTGACAATGACTGCTGAAAAGTTTCTTCAGATCGAAACAATAAAAATAATTGGTCTGGGTGTTATTGCCTTCGGCTTCTCTACAATCGGCGGATTGTTGTTGGGAAAATTAATGTATATCCTGACAAAAGGCAAGGTTAATCCTCTGATTGGTTCTGCTGGTGTTTCTGCTGTGCCAATGGCGGCTCGGGTTTCGCATAATGTTGCACAAGAAACCAATCCAAATAATTATCTATTAATGCATGCAATGGGACCAAATGTTGCAGGAGTTATCGGGACAGCTATTGCCGCAGGTGTGTTGATAGCAATTTTTGGAAAGTAAAAATTTTTTGCTTTCATTTGCTAATGCTATAAAAATTAAAATCCTCTCCAAAAAATTCAGTTTCATACAAAAAAAATGGCTGTCATTTTGAGACAGCCCCTTTATAAACTAAAGCACAATAAATTATTTTAGCTCGCAGCTGTTTCCGCAGATTCAGCGGCTTTTGATACTGCAGCCCTTGGCAAAACACATGATACGATGACTGTCTCGGGTGATAATTCAATTGTTGCATTTGGAACGATTGCATCTTTAACATGAATTGATTTGCCAACCTTCAGATTTGTGATATCAATCTCAACGTGGGAGGGAATATCTTTTGCCATACATTTAATAGGCAGTTTGTGCAAAGAATGTTGAACGATACCACCTTCTTTGGCTCCGACAGCCTGACCAACAAGAACGATAGGTACATCAACATTCATTATTTCATCAGAGATGAAACCAACCATATCAAAATGGGTGATTCTATCGGTTACAGGATCGAACGTAACATCCTTCAGAACACATTCCCTTGGTTCATCATTATCAATGAACAGGTTTACAAGCTTTGTATCATTTGTATATACAATTGAACGAAGAGAGAGTAAATCAGAAATAATAGGTATTGAACCTTTCCCGTGCTGATAAAAAACACCGGGTATTAAACCTGAATTTCTTAATTGTTTGACATTCTTTTTGCCAGTATCTCTTCTTTGAACTTTTAAGTCTATTTTTTCCATTATTTCCTCAAAAAAAAATTAATTATCTTTCTATCTCGAACAAAGAATTGATTGAACGATTATCGTGGGTTCTTATTATAGCTTCAGCAAGAAGTTCTGCGATTGAAATTACCGAAATTTTATCGGAATTTGAGCGGAAAGGAATAGTGTCAGTGATATAAAGTTTTTTTATAGCATCTGAATTTTCAATTTTCTCAATAGCATTCCCAGAAAAGACAGGATGAACACAAACTCCATAGATATCCAGCGCTCCAGCATCCTTCAGGGCTTCGGCGCACTGAACAAATGTCCCGCCTGTATCAATCATATCATCAACAATCAAAACAGTTTTATCCTTTACTTCACCAATTATATGAACAATTTCAGCTTGATTGTGAGCATAGCGTCTTTTGTCAACAAGAACAAGGTCGGCGTTCATATTTTTTGCATAGGCTCTTGCGGTTTTTATTCCTCCGACATCAGGTGCAGCAACTGCAAGATTCTGAAGATTTAACCTTTGTAATGTTTTTAATATTACTGGTGAAGCGTATAAGTGGTCGAGTGGAATATCAAAAAAACCCTGAATCTGGGAAGAATGTAAATCAATTGTGATAATCCTGTCGGCACCGGAGCGAACAAGTAAGTTTGCAACAAGCTTCGCTGTAATGGAAACTCGTGGTTGGTCTTTTCTATCCTGCCTTGCATAACCAAAATATGGAATAACAGCTGTAACTCTTTTCCCCGAAGCTCTTTTAGCAGCATCAATAAGCATCAACAGCTCAAAAAGATTTTCACAAGGTGAAAAAGTGGATTGAATTACAAAAAGGTCTACACCTCTGATATTCTCTTCATATTTTACCCACAGTTCCCCATCGCTGAAATTTTCAATCAAAACCTTTGAAAGGTTGATGCCAAGATATGAAACCACTCTTTTTGCTAAATCAGGATTGGAACGTCCACATGCAACCTTAAAATCAACCATCTTTATTCTCGATATTTTATGCTGGGATGGAAGGATTCGAACCTTCGAATGTCGGCTCCAAAGGCCGATGCCTTACCACTTGGCTACATCCCATTAAAAAAGAATACAAAATTAACTGTTATTTAATTAATTTACAAATTTTTATATACTTTGACTCTATAATATTCAATTTTCTTTCTCAAACAAAAAAGCTCTTTATTTGTTCTCGGTAACTGCCAGTTCGAATCATCCTGTATTATTTCGTAGCGAAAATTTTGTGTTGAATTCAGAATTTCTAAATGATAATCATTTATGGAACTTACATCGGTTGCAAGATACAATTCTCCATCTTTTCTTAATATTCGAAAGATATTATCCAGAAATTTTTCATTAAACGCCCTTCTTTTATTATGTTTTTTTTTGAACCATGGGTCGGGAAACAAATAAAATACTTTACTAATAGTTTCAGCTTCAATAAAATCAAGACCGTTGACAACACTATACCATAGAACCGCAGCATTTGCAATTTTCTCTCCTTTAATAATTTGTTGCAGCCAATCCACAGGTCCTTTTCGTAGTTCTATCCCAAGTATATTTAAATCAGGGTTAAGTTCAGCAAAATCAAGCAGAAATTGCCCTTTGCCACAACCAATATCAAGAACATCAGGAGGCATCCCGTTATCAAAATATTTTTCCCATCTTATCTCCTTAATCAAAGGAGGGTAATATTCCGGAACAGTTTTTAATTCTGATAATGGAAGATAGAGATTTGGTGAACTATGATGTCTGAACCTTGAAGGAAGGGGATATTTCATCGAGTCAATCTTCATCAGAAAATTGTTCCAAAAATAGCATCAATGATTAGTATTGTTGCGGCAGATATAGTATAGGCACGAACAGTGCTATTGCCAACACCCTCGGCTCCGCCTGTGGTCTTGAAGCCTACATGACAGCCAATCAATGCTGTAACTCCTCCGAACATAAATGATTTTACTAGACCAATTATAACCTCATTCAGCTTGAAAAATCTTTGAACTGAATCAAAAAATAAAAATGTTGAGAAATCAAACTTTACAACTGTCAGAAAAAAACCACCTAACAATGCTACTACATTCGAGAAAACAGCCAGAACAGGCATCATTATCAATGCTGCAAAAACCCTTGGCATCCCCAGAAAGCGATTTTTGTCTATTGCCATCATTTCAAGAGCATCCACCTGCTCCGAAACATTCATTGTTCCAATTTGTGCTGCCATTGCTCCGCCGACCCTTCCGGCTATAACCAGTGCAGTCAGCACAGGTGTCAGTTCAGTAAAAACGACAGTTGCAATCGAAGAACCAATATAAGGCCTTGCAAGACTGATTAAATTAAATTTTTCGAAAAGACTTGTTGCCTGAAGCGCAGCTATCGCTCCCGTAAATGAACCAATAAGAATTACAAGCGGTAAAGAGTCAGCACCCACAATAGCCATTTGCTGCAAAACCAGACGCCTGTCTTTGAATACCCGGGGAAAATAAAAAACTACATTCAACAACAGAGATATCACCTCTCCAAACTCCGCTATGAAGTTATAGACTTTCCGCCCGAGAAAATTTATTATGTTTTTCATTTAATCAAAAAAATTTAGTCAAGATTACAAATCTAAAATATTTTCATTGGAAATAAAATTACTAAATTTGATTTAATAATCGTTTTTTTGGCTTTTCTTTGAAACTTTTTCAATTATTTAATGTCTTTTATTATGTTAGAATTTCAAAAAAATGAATTTATTATGCAAAATATTATTTTTAAATATATTCTATTGTTGAATTTTCTTTTTATATTTTTTAATTTACCCGTAAAAGCACTTGTTCCAAAAGATTTTTCTGTTCTGCCCGGTATTATTGTTCTATCTGATTCCAAATCTGCAGTATTAAGCTGGAACTATGACAGTCTTGCAAATACATATCAAATATATCGAAAAAAATTAGATGATACAGTCTGGAATTTTAGAGGTAGCGTTTTTGAAAAATCTAACTTTTTTATTGATACTGATGTTCAGGATGGAATAATTTATGAATATAAAATAATTAAAATTAGCAAGGATTATAAAGGATACGGTTATATTTGCACAGGAACAAAAGTTCCCTCAAAAGAATATCAGGGGCGTTTATTATTATTAATTGACAAAACAATAGCTAAGCATTTGGAAACAGAGCTCGAAAGATATAAGATGGATTTAATCGGAGATGGGTGGATTGTTAAAGATTATCTTGTTCCTAGAAGCGAGGAATTCGATCCGATATCTGTCCAGAACATAAAAAACATTATTGAATATGAATATCATTCGTATCCTGCGGATCTGAAAGCAGTAATTTTATTTGGCAGAATTGCTGTTCCTTACTCAGGAAATTATGCTTTTGATGGTCATTTCAATCATAATGGTGCATGGCCAGCTGATGTTTATTATGGTGTAATAAATGGTCAGTGGACTGACATATTTGTTAACAACGTTAACGCTGACAGTAGCTTCAATCATAATACTCCTTTTGACGGGAAATTCGATCAAACTAATATCCCTGATAAAGTCAGACTTCAGATTGGAAGAATTGATTTTTATAATTTGCCGGTTTTCAAGGAAAGCGAAATAGAGCTTTTAAGAAATTATCTTGACAAAAACCATAATTTCCGTCATAAAAAAATTCATGCCCCGATGCGGGCAATCATAGATGATGGCTTTGGAATGTATTCTCCCGAAGCATTTGCCTCAAATGCATGGATTAATTTTTCTTCCCTGATGCCCGAAGATAGCATCTATGAGGGTGGTTTTATGCAAAGACTTAAAAACGAACCCTATTTCTGGGCTTATGGATGCAACTCTGGTGCTTTTGATAATATATTAAGTATTGCATATGCCGACCAATTTGCTTCGCAGAATGCAAATGCTGTATTCACTCTTTATCTGGGTTCATGGCTTGGGGATTGGAACACCAAAAATAATTTATTAAGGGCTTCGATCGCTTCTTCTCCATCAATTCTGGGTAGCTTTTTTTCTGGAAGACCTTTCTGGCATTTTCATCAAATGTCTATGAATCAGAGTATCGGTTATTGCACCGTTATCTCTCAAAACAACAGAAACTTCTACGAGTCCTCGGGTACTAATGGTTACAACGGCATTCACATTGCTCTTATGGGCGATCCAACAATCAGAATGTTTTATGTTTCTCCCCCCGGCAACCTCAGGCTGGCTCTTTCAACCGATTCAGGAAAAAAAATCATTAATCAGATTAGCTGGGATGAATCCGGTGATGATATTATTGGTTATAATATCTATAGAACTTCTGACTTAAATTCAAAGTTCAAAAAATTAAATGAGACCCCTTTGAAATCTACTTTTTTTATTGATACTGCCATATCTTCAAACAAATATATTTATATGATTAAGTCACTTAAACTGGAAAATTCATTCACAGGCAGTTTCTACAACGAAAGTCAGGGCATGTTCCTCACGGTTGATAAAATCAATGATGTTTCAGAAGTAATATTAAAAATTAAGGAACTTAAAATCACACCCAATCCATCCTCGGAATTCTGTGATATCGAATTTGAATTGAATAAACCAGAATTGACCGAGTTAACTATTATGGATATTAACGGAAGACACATTAAAACTTTTTTCTCTGGCTATCTAAATAGTGGAAAGCATAAATTTAAACTTGATTTTGACGATAATATTAATGCTGTTTTTAATTCTGGTTTTTACATTATCAAGTTAAAAACAAGCCACGAAATTATTTTTGGAAAAGTTTGTATTATCCGTTAAATTTTAAAAGTAATAAATAGTTTATATTAAGAATAATGGGATTACATATGAAAAAGTTGTTAACTCTTTTGGTTTTGTATTTTGTTTTTATAGGTATAACAGACTCTGAAGTATATGCTTTAAGAAGAGTTCAACCTCAAGATCTGGCTGTGATGGCAACAGCCCATATTCAAACCAGTCCTCCGGGAATTGTCCTGCGCTGGAATAAGCGAGACAATGCTTTGCAATATCAGATTTCCAGAAAAATGAAAGACGAAACCAACTGGTCTGCACCAATAGCAATTCTTGATAGCGATGCAACTACTCTTACTGATCTGGGTGTTTCAGATGGTAATGCTTATGAATATGAGATAGCTGCTCTAAGCACTGGGCAAATCTCAGCAAAGACCCAAGACAACAGGGATACAATAGTCCAGATAAATTTTATTGCTTATGGATATGTATATGCAGGATACAACAAAGAGGTAGATGGTAATATTGGCTCTGTTATTCTTCTTGTTGATAATAAATCAGCAGATGAATTAGCCGCTGAAATTGACAGATTAGAAAATGATCTGGTTTCGGAAGGCTGGGGGGTTATAAAAAAATATGCTCCAAGAGCAGAAAAATTCGACGGTGAAGCTGTCAAAAACACTAAAAGCCTTATACTCGAAGAATATAATAAAGATCCTGAAAATATAAAAGCTGTATTTATCATAGGTCGTGTGCCAGTACCTTATTCAGGGCTTTTAAATCCCGACGCACATCCTGACCATCGTGGTGCCTGGCCTGCCGATGTTTATTATGGAGTTACAAATGATGCTTCATGGACCGATCTGTATGTTAATGACACAACATCAGCCTCAAGAAAAGAAAATAAAAATGCAAGAGGCGATGGGAAGTTCGATGTTACAACTTTAACTACTCCGGCTAAACTTCAGGTTGGCAGAGTTGATTTCTACAATATGCCTGCTTTTTCAAGCTCGGAGACCCAGCTACTTAAACAATACCTTGACAGAAACCACAAATATAGAAGAGGAGAAATACCTTATGAATATAAAGGTTTAATAGATGATAATTTCGGTATGTACACTCTTGAAGTATTTGGAAATAACGGTTGGCGTAACTTTGCTCCACTTGTTGGTGATTCAAACGTCAAAGGTGGTATTGATTGGTTTGGAACCTTGAAAAATGAAAGTTATCTCTGGGCTTATGGTTGCGGTGGTGGTAGTTACACAAGTTGTGGCGGTATTGGTTATACAAAGGATTCCGATACAAGCAGAAAAAATGATTTTGTGAATAATAAAGTGAATGCCATCTTTACTATGCTTTTTGGTTCATATTTCGGAGATTGGGACAGTCAGAATAATTTTATGAGGGCATCATTAGCGGCAAAAGGTAATGTTTTGACCTGTGCTTGGGCTGGACGTCCCTCATGGTATTTCCATCACATGGCTTTAGGGGAAAATATTGGCTTTTCAACAATACTATCTCAAAATAATTACACAACTTACAAACCAAATGCGTGGTACCTCACTGCTAATCCGACGATTTATCAGATTGGTATGCAACAAATACATATTGCTTTACTTGGCGATCCAACTTTGAGAATGTATATGGCTAATGTTCCTCAACCAAAAAATTTAACAGTTACTCAAAATTTCAAAAAAATCAATTTAAGTTGGGAAAAACCCTCTGAAAATGTTGCCGGGTATAATATTTACAGAGGAACAAGCCGAACCGGTCCATTCAAAAAAGTGAACAATAAAATGATAAAGGAAACTTCTTTTGAAGACGATTTCATTCACGAAGGAATGGTTTATTACATAGTTAAAGCTGTTGAATTACAGACTACTTTTAGTGGAACTTTTTATAACGAAAGCAGAGGTTTGGTTCAAAATGTTCTTGCAACCGATGTTCCTGAGTTGGTGGAAAATCTTGATATCGAACTATATCCAAACCCTTCAAGTTCTAACGTTAATATAACTTTACCGGTTGATTATTCTAAAACCGTTGTTGTTGATATTCTTGATATACAGGGTAGGGTAATAAAAACTGTTTATAATAACCAGTTAGGTATAGGCACTCATAAGCTTATCTGGAATCTGGAAGATTCTCATGGTAACAGAGTTGCTTCGGGCGTCTATTTCCTGAGAATTCTATGTAACGGAAAGTCAAAAACTGAAAAAATCGTTGTTTTCTAAAAAATTACACTGAGGTAATTCAATGAAATACAATATAAAATTAAAAATATTAATCTTTTTTTTGATCTCATCAAGATTGTTTTCAGCATATCTTGAATATGTGCCACAAACAGTATTGCAGCCTGATGGGTCAGTCCTCGAATTATTTGCCACTGGTGACGAATATTATAATTGGTTGCATGATAAAGATGGTTTTACAATTATACGTAATCCCGAAGACGGTTATCTTTATTATGCTGAGAAAAAAGGTGATATATTAGTACCCGGAAAACTTCGCCCAGGGATAGATAATCCTGTTGAAGCTGGTTTGGAGCCATGGCTAAAGTTTTCTTACGAATATATAAAACCACGTATTGAAGAATTTATTCAATACAGATATAAACCCATTGATGACTCCAAGAAAGACTTAATTCAAACACCTAAGACAGGAAACATTAATAATATTGTTATCTTTATTAGATTTTCTGACGAAAGCGAATTCACAGATCAAAAATCAACATTCGAGAGTATGTTCAATGCCGAGAGCGGAAACTCAATGAAGAATTATTTCCGCGAAGCATCATACAACAATTTGTCCATTCAAACATATTTTTATCCCGAAACGAGCGGTTCAACAGTTATTTCCTATCAGGCAACACAACCAAGAAATTATTATCGCCCCTATGACGCTAACACAAATCCTATTGGATATCAAAATTCAACCCAACGAAGAGATAGGGAACATACTTTACTCGCAAACGCTGTCAATGCAATAAAGTCCCAGATTCCGACATCATTAAATATTGACGGGGATAATGATGGATATGTTGACAATGTTTGCTTCATAGTATCGGGAACCCCCGACGCATGGGCAAGTTTGCTGTGGCCCCACATGTGGTCGCTTTATAGCGTTAATGTTACTATCAATGGAAAAAGGGTTTATACATACAACTTCCAAATTCGAAGCATGACAAACAACAGTGTTTTGTGCCACGAAATGTTCCATTCCCTTGGGGCACCCGATTTGTATCACTACACCGACAACGGTATCAGACCCGTCGGTCCGTGGGATTTAATGGAAAATAACCTTAGTCCTCCGCAGCATATGTGTGCATATATGAAGTTCAGGTATGCCGGGTGGATTTCGAGTATTCCGGAAATAACTACCTCAGGATATTACACCTTGAGTCCTTTGACAAGTGCAAATAATAATGCCTATAAAATTAAGTCACCTGTTTCAACAACAGAATACTTTGTTGTCGAATTTCGCAAAAAAACGGGAACTTTCGAGAATTCTCTTCCCGGAAGCGGTTTAATCGTCTATAGGATTAACAATTCTTACAGCGGGCAGGGAAACGCCAATGGACCGCCCGATGAAGTCTATGTTTACAGACCAAACGGGACTACAACTAATAACGGCAGTCCAAATAGTGCCAACTTTTCGAGTGATGTTAGCAGAACTATGATTAATAATTACACCAATCCCTCTGCCTTTCTCTCGAATGGCTCAGCTGGATATTTAAATATTTCCGAAATAGGCTCAGCAGGGAACACAATTACTTTCTACGTTGGGTTCGATACAATTTCTGCCCCGGTTCTGATAAGCCCTGCGGATAACTCCACAAATCTTGGTTTGAGGCCAACCTTCACTTGGAATACATTTTCGGGGGCAAGTTCCTATGAAATACAAGTCTCTGATGTATCCAGTTTTTCGAACCTTATAATAAATCAAACAGGGATAACCGGAACATCATTTACCCCCTCAACAGATTTATCCAATAATACAAGATATTACTGGAGGGTTAGAGCAACGACTGCACAGGGTCAAACAGGTTGGTCCTCTGTATTTTCGTTTACAACCACCGGGACAATTATCATCTCTGCTATCAATGGTAAACTATGTGCTGGTAACTATATTCAAATTGATTTTACCACTGGCATTACTTTCAACGAAGGAAATGTTTTCAGGGCTTATCTTTCAGACAGTTTAGGAAAATTTAATAACCAGATACAAATTGGAAGCCTTGCCGCAACAACATCCGGAACTATTTCCGCATTAATACCAATAAATATTGCTTCTGGTTCAAAGTATAGAATAAGAATTATAGCATCAAACCCAGCAACAACTGGTTTTGATAATGGTGAGGATTTAGTTATAACAGCCAGGCTTTATCCCTATATTTCAGGTAAAAGTGTTGTTTGCTCCGGAACAACAGAACCATATTTTACCACAGTAGAAAATGGCATTACCAATACCTGGAAAGTTATCAAAGGGGGAGAACTGATTGGGGACACAAAATCTCCAAATGTTCAGATAAAATGGGACGATACAAGCAGAACAGGTTTCATCAGACTTGCTAAATCGAGTGCTTCCGGTTGCACCGATACAACTTTACTTGAAGTTACAATCCATCCTGTTCCCAATCCTACAATAATAGGAGATTTAGCTGCATGCGAAAATAGTTTCTTCATTTATCGTTCGCCAATTGTCGCAGGAAATAAAAATGACTGGGAAGTCGAAGGAGGCAAAATTCATTCAATCCTCAATCAGGAAATTGTTAAAATTCTCTGGGGTAGCAAAGGAAAAGGAAAATTAAGATTGAAGCAAACCATCAATGAAACAGGCTGCTACACAGTGATTGAACGAGACATAGTAATTAACGAATCCCCTGTTGCAACAGTTATTTCTGGTGCAAAATCTACCTGCCAGAATAGTGAGAATTTGTATTCAATCGCAAAAACTACTGGAAAAATCACAAAGCAATGGTCAATCAAAGGTGGCATAATTAAAAAACAGTTGAACAGCGATAGTGCTCTGGTAGTCTGGAATCAAACAGGAAAAGGGCTTGTCAAAGTCGTTTTCATTAACCAATCGGGTTGTATGGATTCCTCCGAATTCGAAGTTTTTGTAAATTCTAATCCCGATCCCTTTATCTCCGGTAATGCCAGAACTTGTGAATTGTCAACTGAAACTTATTCTACCTATAATGATAAAAATCTTACGAGTCTATGGAGGGTTGTGGGTGGAGAGATAATAGGAGATTCAATTGGACATCAAATCGAAGTTAAATGGCTCACTCTTGGTAGCGGAAAAGTATATGTTATCCAGACAAATAATTCTACTAATTGCCGAATGACAACAAGTCAGGATATTGATGTTGCCTCAACCCCCGATAAACCTATAATTACTGCAATTGAAAACAAGTTAAAATCAAGTTCTCCGATTGGCAATCAGTGGTATCTGGATAAACAAATTATTCCTGATGCCACTGAGCAATATTACGAACCTAAAAACGACGGTTTATACTCTGTCCGAGTTAAAATTGGTTCGTGTGTCTCTGAATTTTCAGATGAATATAATTTTACTCTGGCTTCAATTCAAAATGAATCAATTGTCAGGAATTTTAATATTTCGCCAAACCCTACCAGCGGAATTATCAGTTTAGCTAATCATTATAGCGGTGAATATCTTTTGGAAATTTATAATCTTCTTGGTGAAAAATTAGGTTCTAAAGTCATAAAGGAAGAATTTTCAAAAATTGATTTAGCAGACTATTCAAACCAAGAGGGTTTGTTCATTCTAAGATTCTATTTCTCGGATAATCAGGTAATAACTAAAAAGATTATAAGATTATTTAATAATTAAAATTAAGGATAAAGTCGTTCAATAATCCAGAGCCCTCCACGATTGGAATACCTGATCCTATCGTGGAGTCTGCTCGGGCGACCCTGCCAGAATTCAAACATATCTGGTTTTAACCTGTATCCGCCCCAGAAAGGAGGAAGAGGAACCTTTGCAGGATATTTAACTAATAATTTAGCTAATTCCCTAATCAGTGTGAACCTTGATGGCAATACTTCGCTCTGCTTTGATGCCCATGCCCCAAGACGGCTTTCATAGGGACGGCTCTGGAAATAGTCATCTGACTCTTCGCTTGAAATTTTTTCGGTTATACCTTCAATTCTGATTTGTCTTTCCAATCTATCCCAATAAAAAAGGAGTGATGCATAAGGATTTGTTTCGAGTTCTCTCCCCTTGCGACTCTCATAATTTGTAAAAAAAACAAAACCGTTTTCATCATACCTTTTCAGCAATACTATTCTCGAAGATGGTCTTCCATCGGAACTAACAGTTGACAAAGCCATTGCATTAGGCTCCATCATTGGAAAATTGACAGCATCATCAAACCAGGTTTTGAATTGTTCAAAAGGATTTTTTAGGGCGGTTTTCTCGTTGAAGGTATCTTTTGTATAATCTTTTCTTAAATTGTCCAGAGACTCGAAAATTGACATATTTAGCCTATATTATCTGCTTACGATATTCTTCCACATAATGAACATAATTTCGTGCTGTCCGCTCAATCATTTCAATCTCTGTGGTTTTCAGATCTCTAATGATTTTTGCAGGAACACCGGCAACAAGCACACCTTCAGGAACTTCGAAATTTTCTTTGACGAGCGCTCCGGCTGCTACTATTGAATTTGATGAAATAACTGCTCCGTTCAGAACGATTGCCCCAATTCCAACAAGGCATTTGTCCTTCAGAATACATCCATGCAATGTTACCGAATGTGCTATACTTACATCATTTCCAATTATCAATGGGTGAGTTCCGTTTTGAACGTGGAGCATTGATAAATCCTGAATATTGGTTCTTTCTCCGATTCTTATATAATTCACATCCCCTCTTATAACGCAATTATACCATACTGAACTATCCCTGCCAATCTCAACATAACCAATTAACTTAACCCCATCGCACAAAAAAACAGTGGGATGAATTTTTGGTGTTATCCCCATGTAAGTTATAATTTTTGCGTTATATCCGGTTTCAACAATCATTTGTAAATCCAATAAAAAAGATAAAACAAATCATTAAAACGTCATATTAAATTATAAATGACTAATAACATAATGAAAATATTGGAAAAAAAAGAGCTTACAAAATCAGACATTATCTGTTTGTTAAATGAAACAGATCCGGATCTTGTTGAAAAAATTCGCTCAAAGGCATACTCTATTATGAAGGATAAAGTTGGCGAATTTGTCTATCTTCGTGGCTTGATTGAATTTTCTAACATTTGTAACAACGATTGCTATTACTGTGGTATAAGAAAAAGCAATAAAAACATTAAAAGATACATATTAGAAGAAAGCGAGATAATGGAATCTGTTCTCTGGTGCGCCGAACAAGGTTATGGCTCTCTTGTCCTTCAATCTGGCGAAAGACAGGATAAAGCTTTTATTGATTTTATTGTGAAAATTGTCCAAAAAATTAAAAAAGAAACCCGCTCTGAAAAGCTCCCCGATGGTTTAGGTATTACTCTATGTGTCGGGGAACAAACCAAAGATACTTATAAAAAATTTTTTGATGCAGGGGCTCATAGATATTTACTAAGAATAGAAACAAGCAACCCGAAACTTTTCAATAACTTTCATCCTGATTACCAATCTTTTGATAATAGATTGAAATGCCTCGAAGACCTGAAAGAAGTTGGGTTTCAGGTCGGTACAGGGGTTATGATTGGCTTACCAAATCAAACCACCGAGCATCTTGCCGAGGACATACTTTTTTTTAAAAATTATGATATTGATATGATTGGGATGGGACCCTTCATTGTTCATAAAGATACACCACTCAGTTATCTATTTGACGAATATTTAAAGAAGAAAAGGAAACTTTATGAACTCTCACTAAGGATGATAGCAGTAACAAGGATTGTATTGAAAGATGTTAATATTGCATCAACAACAGCTCTACAGGCTATGTATCCTATGGGACGTGAAGCTGGTTTAATGTTTGGTGCTAATGTTGTTATGCCATTGCTAACACCAACTAACGTTAGGAAAGAATATCAACTCTATGACGGTAAGCCTTGTATTGATGAATTCGCCAACGACTGCTTCGAATGTATCCAGCTGAGAATCGAATCAACCGGAAGACTCATTGCTTTCAATGTTTATGGTGATTCAAAGCATTTTACCACAAAATAAATCAAAAATTCATCATTTCTATTTTTTCATTATTTTTGATTCTTTATTAATTTCCTTTTTGTTTGATGAGTAAAATTGTAATATCAGAATATACCGAAAATGAAAGAAAAGTATGGGATAATTTTGTTTTGAATTCAAACAACGGAACAATTTTTCACCTTCAGGATTTTCTGGATTATCATCCAAAAGGTAAGTTTAATTTCTATCACCTGATGTTTTATAAAAATAATGAATTAATAGCAGTTCTTCCCGGAGGGTTAACAGCTGATAATTCTATCCTTTGGTCACCTGTTGGAGCAAGCTACGGCTCTTTTGTAACAGGTGATATTCATTTTGAGTTAGCACTCGAAATTGTTGATTCTTTTTTAGAATTTTGTAAAGAAAAAAATATAAGTGACACATATTTAATTCCTCCGCCGATTGTTTATTCCCGAAAAATATCCCAGCATATAGAATATGCAATGCTCTATAGAAAATTTGATTTTGAATTGCACTATATTTCTCATGCAATTGACCTTCGCGGAACATCAGATATCCTTTCTGATTGCGACAAAACATCAAGAAAAACTATTCATAAAATTCTTCGGGAGAAGAAATTATCAATCAGAGAGAGCGATGATTTCGTTAGCTTTAATAAAATCCTGATTGAAAACAAAGCAAGGCACAACGTAAAACCAACTCACACTCTGGAAGATATGCTCCGATTGAAGGAATTGCTTCCTGATAATATCAAACTTCAACTTGTTTATTTCGAAGAAAAACCAATAGCCGGATCTTTGCTTTTTATCTGCAATAGCAAGGTTGTTCTTTGTTTCTATAATATGCTTCTTTATGAATATGAACATTTAAAGCCAATTTATCTTGTTATGTATGAAACAATGAGATGGGCTAAAGAGAACGGTTATGACTGGGTTGATATTGGTGTATCTCAGGACACATCAGCCGAAGACCCAATGACCCCACAACTGGGTTTGATTGCTTTCAAGGAAAGATTTAATGCAAGAGGAATACTGAGAAGTACTTATCACTATAAATTCAAATGATTTTTTCAGGGGGTAAATATTAAAGAAATACCCGATAAATACAGAATTTGCCTAATAAGTTTCTCGAGTGCAAATAATGATGCCCGCACTTTAAATCTGGCAAGAGCAATAGCCACAGAAATACCGGTTTGCGTTGTTTATCCCGTTACTGAATCTCAAGCTAACTTTTCAAAAGATTCCATCGAGTTCGTCCCGATTAAAATCAAGCAAAGCAAGAGAGTTTTCCCCAGATGGTATTCTTTCTATAAAAAAGTCAGCCGTTTGCTCAAAATCTCAAATATTACTTATGTCATAGCAATGGATATGTATTCTCTTCTTCCTTCATCACTAAAAAAGAAGAAATCTCAATTTAAATTATTTTATGATTCAAGGGAGATTTATTCAGCTCTTGGAACACTTTATAAAAATCCACTTAAACAATTTATCCTCTCTATAATGGAAAGGTTACTTGTTAAAAATGTTGATGAATTCATTGTTTCGGGAAGTTTAGACAAAGAATATCTTGCAAAACACTTTAACACAAAGAATCCTTTCAATATAATTATGAATGTCCCATTTTTCAGGCAAATTGAAAAAACCAACAAAATCAGAGAAGAACTAAATTTGGATAATAAAGTAAATATTATTGTATATCAGGGAATGATTCTCGAAGGTAGGGGTATCAGAAAAATTATCGAATCGCTTCAATTTCTTGAAAACACAGTCTTATGTATCTTTGGCGAAGGTCTCATTGATAATGTAATTTATAATACAGCCAAAAAATACAATGTCCGGAACAAAGTATTTTATATGGGCGTCAAATCTTATGATGAACTTCTCGGTTGGACTTCTTCTGCTGATATGGGTGTTGTCTTTATCAGACCCATCTCACTATCTTACAAATTAGCTCTACCAAATAAATTATTTGAATATTGTATGGCTGGTATTCCTTCGCTTGTTACTGATCTTCCTGCTATGAAAAAAATTATTGATGAATACCACATAGGAAAACTAATATCACATAAAGCAAATTCAATTGAAATAGCCGATGCAATCAGACAAATCCTTGAAAACAAAGATGATTACAAAAAATACTGTCAGATTGCATCACAAAAATTATGTTATGATACCCAGATAGATAAAATACTTAATATGATTAACATCAAAAGAGAATAAATTATTATGAAATTGTTTATCAAGCACTCTGTGATCTTCATTCTGTTGTTAAACATTTTAACTGAGACGCTAAAGTCATCACCAGAAACACATTATTTCAATATCAATCCTCACCCCAGTATTGTTGGCAAAACCATCTTGTTCGATAGCGACAGGCAAACAAATCCTGCCTTGCTTGCTCAATCCGATTCAAATTATGCTTCCATTATTTATTCTCCTTCGGTATTTAATATTTCCGAACTCTCCCCGGCAATGATTATCATTGGTAATAGAATTAATGATGACTTTGTTGCAGCAATATCATTTTATAATCTTGGGAATTCTCTTTATTCTGATTTTTCTGCAACGCTTCATTCAGGTCTAAAAATTTCTTCAATGCTGGATGCAGGATTATCTTTCAGTTTCGACAGAATCTCCATAAAAAATTATAATAATTATTCATCTTTCAACATAAACCTTGGATTTATCCTCAAACTTTCGGAGATTTTTAATGCCGGGTTCAATTACGCATACTACCAGAACCCTTATCCTGATGAAATAAAATCACTTTTTAACCATTTGATTAATGCTGGTTTGGGTCTATCATTAAATAATGAAATCTCGTTAGAAATTAGCTCAAAAATTCTACTAAATTATATGACTGGATTTTCTTTTTCCGGGAGATATAATGTAGTTGATTACTTAGCTTTGAACTTAGGTTTTTCAACTAATCCTGAAATCGCAAGTTTTGCCATTAAAATTAATCCAATAACTATAATAAGTATTTCAGCAGGATTTAACTATCATTCATATCTGGGTTTATCAAAATCATTTATACTATCATTTTATTGGTAATATAAAATGGATATAGTTAATTCTTTGTGTAAATTAATTTGCTCAATATTAATTTTCTCTTCTTGCTTAACATTAATATCACAGAATTATAACCCGGAGGATTTAGAGCAATTAATCGAAAGAATCTCATCGGAAGAAAACACAAGTATTTCTTTGGATATGATTGAATATTATATAATTAATCCAATAGATTTAAATTCTTCAACTGAAAAGCAAATCTCTTCTATTCCTGCTATTTCTTATGACTTAGCAGTGAGAATAATAAATTTAATTAAACAGTATCCAGATATCAAATTTTCGGTAATTAAAGACTCCCTGTTCTTATCTGAAGATATTTTTAAATTATTAGAGCTGACAACTTTTCTAAGTGATAACAATGAAAAAAAAGAAAAGAAAAATATTAAACTTGATGTCAGAACCAGATATATACCACTTATCAATAAAATAAAAGGATTTGAGGATGGAAAATATCTTGGTTCCCCTTTTTACAGTTATTTCCGATCGAGAGTAAACTATAATGATAGTCGTGCCGGTATATTATTAACAAAGGATATCGGCGAAAAAAATCTCACAGAATTTATTGCGGGATATTTGAAATTTAAAACTTTAGGCTTTGATATTATTCTTGGAGATTACACTATTCATTCCGGGATGGGAAATATACTCTGGAACCAATATAGTTTCGGAAAAGGTGCAGAAACTATATATCCTGCCGTCAGTTTCATCTCAAATACAAACAGCTATCTGTCCTCCTCTGAAACCAATTTTTTTCGGGGTATCTCCATTAGCTATGACCTTAACCTTTCAAACTATTTAAATTTTAAAAATTCTTTCTGGTTCTCGTCCAGAAAACTGTCCGGGACTTTGGACATTTCAAAAGATACAATAACATCGGTATATAATTCAGGATTTTTCAGAACTGAATCAGAGATTAAAAATAAAAATAATTTTTCTGAAACAATCCTCGGTTTCAAATCCGAAATAAGCGAAAAAAATTTTATTCTTGGTTTCTCCGGATTTTTATTAAATTATGATAAATTCATCAACAGTCAGTCCAGAACTGTATTTTATGGAAAAAAAGGTTATCTTGGGTCTTTCTACTATCTTTTCAATCTTGTTGAAGTAAGATTGGTGGGGGAATTAAGTATAGATAATAATGGGAAACTGGCTCTGAGAAGTGCAATAAATAAATCTTATGATAATTTTGAATTTGCATTAAGCATCAGATATTTTGATGATAGTTTTCGTTCACCCTTTGGTTTCAATTTTGGCGACTCTCCTGAAGTAAACAATGAAGTCGGAATTTATACGGGTCTAAAATGGAAAATATCAAAAAGTATAATTATTTCCAGCTATTTCGACTTTTTCAAGACACTCGCAAGAACTTTTTTTATTCCTTATTTCAAGCACGGACAGGACTTTTTCATCCAATCTGATTGGAACATTGACACTGAATCTTGCTTGCGTATTAGATTTAATTACGAAAGTAAAACAGACAACATCATTGATAACAATGGAATAAGAAATTATATTCAAAAGGCTAAATATTATTCCAGAATAGAATATCAAAGAAAATTAAGCAAAACATTTCATATAAGGCTACGCTCAGATTTCAGCTTAATTAATTTTGTTAAAATTAAACCCGATGAAATAGGTTTTGCTTCTTCTTTTGAATTAAATTACAAACCATTCCCGGAACTATTAATACAAGGGAGGATAACAAAATTTGATACAGAGAGTTATGAGTCCGCCATCTGGCAATTTGAATCGCCTGTCCCGGGATATATGTATTCCCAACTGCTTTATGAACAGGGGTGGAGAGCTTATCTTGATATAAGATATCAAATGTTTAATATTTTAAATTTAGCATTAAGATATTCAATCACCTCAAAAAGTTACAAAAGTATTTTAGGCAGTGGTTTAAATCAGATTGTTGGCAATCAGGATAAAAAATTTTTGTTGCAAATTAGTGTAAATATTTAGTTGATAATTTTTTTAATTTTTTTTGAAAACGTTTGATCTGTCAGATGTAACATTATATTTGTTCAATATTTCACCATTTCTTGATAGGGCTTTTTTTCTGTCAAGAATTATCTTATTGTTTGAAAAGTCCTCGAAGATAATAAAATCAGATTTTTCATTATTACTCCATAGAATTGGAAACTATTTGTTTACTTAGTTATTAATAATTCTGCTATCTGAACTGCATTTGTTGCGGCACCTTTTCGCAAATTATCTGCCACAACCCATAAATTCAAACCATTTTCAACTGACTCATCTTTTCGTATTCTTCCAACAAAAACTTCATCCTTATTTTCAGCAATAACAGGTGTTGGGTATTCTTCTTTCTCTGGCTCATCAAGAATTTTTATACCTTTCTGATTTTTTAATGTGTTAATAATATCATTCAAATCAAAAGGCTTTTCAAATTCAATATTCACAGACTCGGAATGACCGCCGGTTACAGGAATTCTGACGCAGGTAACCGAAATTTTCAAATTGGGTAAATTCAAAATTTTACGAGTCTCATTAATCATTTTTATTTCTTCCTCAGAATAGAGACTTTCATCAGAAATTTTATGAAACACTGTGTTAAAAGCTATCTGATGGCTTGATATCCTTTCTGATGGCAATTCACCTTTTAATTCTGCAAAAAGCTGATTTAAACCTTTTTTGCCTGCGCCTGAAACTGATTGATATGTGGAAACAACAACCCGTCTAATATGAAATTTATCATTCAAAGGTTTCAGGGCAACAACAAGCTGAATTGTAGAGCAATTTGGATTTGCAATGATTCCATTATGTTTAAAAGCATCTTCTGGATTAACTTCCGGGACAACAAGAGGAACATGGCGATCCATCCGCCAGAAGCTGCCATTATCAATAACTATACAACCATCAGAGACAGCTTTTGGAGCAATATTTTGGCTTGCTTCCTTTCCTGCTGAAAAGAGAACAATATTCAACCCTTTAAAACTGCTTTTATTTGCATCTTCTACTTTAATAAGTTTATCTTTGAAATTTAGGGTTTTTCCTGCAGATTTTGAGGATGAAAATAATCTTATTTCTCCAACAGGGAAATTTCTTTCCTCAAGAACTTCGAGCATCTTTCTGCCAACAAGTCCTGTAGCTCCAACTATACCAATATTTATCATAAAAATTTATTATTTCTTTAATAAAAATTAATCAACTTACAAAGATAATATAATTGTGTGAAATTACTATTTTTGCTCCTTTAAAAATAATGTTTTTAATTATGAAAGTAACAATATTTATTTTTATAATTTCGCTAATGCTTCAATCCTGCGGTATTATAAAAAAAATAGCCGGGGCAGATATTGACCCTCTACAGTTTGATAAAGCAAGAGAAGCAAAAGTTCTGGAAGTGCAATTTCTTGCCGCAACAAGCCTTGCAAAAAGACTAAATGAAGGCAAACCATTAGACAATTCTGATATTAATTTTTATCTGTCCGAATCATTCCTTAATAAAATCGCGCAGCAATATGATTCAACCGAAGGATGGTTGGATCCCTCAACAAGTTACAAAATTCTTAATTCAAAGATTTCTCTTTATAATGGCTCTGCAATAGCAGCTCTCACCTTGTTTGCTCACAATACAAGCTACAATGTGGATGTTATGCTTTCTATGGATTGCCTTGTAACATTCAAAATGCTTAAAAATGAGCTCGAAATGAGTCTCGAGCCTTTTAATATTTCTCCAATTGCCGATGCAAAAGGTCTATTAGGTGGAACAGATGAAATAATCGAAAATCTAATCAAGATTAACCTTGCAAATCTTAGCAAAAACTTTCCGCCTCTTATAATTCCTTTATCCTTCAATAATGACTTCCTTTTAGCAAAAGCAAGTATAAATATCAAGGACAAAATCAATATGAATGTGTCTTATAATGATTACCCCATTAAATTCAATCTTAAACTCGATGAAATTTTGATTTTCAAGGGTAAAGTTTTTGTTGCAATGAGTATAGATAAGGTAGAGGTCAAATGAAAATATTAAGATTAATAACTCTTTTATTCTTGTTGCTTTATTTCTTTTCAGGATGTAAAAGCATAGATATGCCAACCATCGAGCAATCACAAAAATTGATTGATTTCTATAAGCCACAGATTAATTTAGCTGATAGGAACATAGATGATAAAACCAGAAACCTTCCCTCAGGAAATGATTTGATTCTCCGGCTTAGCATCAATCCAATAAATACAATTCTGAAAGCTCTTGCAAATCGCCGGGAAGATGATATTAAATTGATTTTTTATCAGTCAAAAAATGTTGTAAAAGAGGAAAAATCAATTTTAGGCATTAATTATACCAACTTTATTAATATTGATACAGGTACTTTCTCGGTTAATTTAAAAGCACTCAATTTTTCAAAATTCGATAAAAATATTGTGGAAGGACGGATTGAAATCGAGGGGAAAGGTGCCATAAGTGCTTCGGGCAAGTATATCGGTGTTCATGCATCAATCTCACCCGAAGTTCAAATTTATCTAAATGAACCTGTCTCTTTCAATCTTGAAGCTACCGATTCCGGTTTTATTGTTCTCAAACCACGCCCAGCAAAGCTCACTTTGAAAACAAAATTCTTTTTCAAATTACTCGAATGGAAAATTCCATGGGGTTATGACTCACAGCTTGAATTCACAGATATAATGAAACCAATGGCTGTGCCTATCGCACTTAATACTGAAATTCAATTTCCCAAGCCATCAAAAAAAGCTGGTTCAAACGAAATAGAACAAATTCCCTACGAAGTTCAATTGAAAAATTCTCGTTTGAATACAATAGATTCAAAACTCGAGTATCGGTCTGATGCTGTATTCAAACGAAGATAGAAGTAACACAATATATTACATAATTTTATTGTCTTTTTTGCTATTCCTTTGCATATTTGACAATAGCTAATTATAAGATACGTTAATCAATTGGTGTTTTATATATTAGTTTGCTATGTCTTTAATATCAACACCGGTTACAGAAGAAATTGATTTATATTTAAGAAAATATTTTTCCTCGGAAGATGAATTTCTTTATAATCTTAGGATGGAAACTAAATCAGCCGGGATGCCCGAAATATCTATTTCACCTGTTCAGGGCTTATTTCTCCAGATGTTGCTAAAAACAATAAATGCCCGGAAAATACTCGAAATTGGTTCGCTTGGAGGTTATTCAGCTATTACTATGGCAAGAGCACTCCCCGAAGACGGTTTGCTTTACGCTATTGAAATTAATAAAACATATTGTGATTTTATCAGCAGAAAAACACAGGAATCTGGTTTATCCCATAAAATTAAAGTCATTAATTCCTCAGGAGAAGATTTCCTGAAAAATTTATCAAATGAGGAAATATTTGACTTCATATTTCTTGATGCCGATAAAAGTGGTTATATAAATTATGTCAATCTTTCAATACCGCACTTACGGAAGGGCGGCATAATAGCAGCAGATAATGCTCTTGCGATGGGAAATATTTCTGAGAAATCAGAAGATCTGAATGCCAGAGCAATTCATAGTTTTAATTTATTTATGATAAATAATAAAGATTTTTTTACTTCACTCGTTCCAATTGGTGATGGTTTAACAATAGGACTTAAATTATAGCCGAATTATTACACTTTGATATATATTTCATAGGAGAACAAGATTAAAAGCGTATATTTAGTCAGATCATTAGTATTTTTACTTTTATTGTCTTTTAGTGTAATTACCTTTTCTTGCAGTTCTCAGAAAAGGCTTCGGGGATTCGAATTTCAGAAAAGCGTTGAAGATTTTCAGGATTCTGCCAGTAAGCAAATCTATTTAACCTCAACCAAGCCAATTGATTCTGTTGATGTGAACAAATTAGCTTTTGATGTTTGGAGACTCAAATCCGACAAATATCCCGATTCGATAAAGATTTATGCAAGAGTATTTGATTCCTCAGGACATTTTGTTACAAATATGGCAGACCCCTATAAAAAAGACCCTGATATTAATTATTTTTCGGGTCTTTCTGAACAATTGGGCAAAATCTATAACATTCGAAATGTTACTATAGATTCATTCAAGGTGAGAGAATTCGGAGCAGGCGATTCAATTCCTTATAGTCTTGTCTTAACTGTTGATTATAGTGGCTCTATGGATCCAGTCATTGATGCAATCTACGAGGGCACTGAAATTTTTACCAATCTGAAATTTGATTTCGATAGGCTTGCTCTTGCTTCTTTCAATAAAGATTTCGACATTAAAGTTCCTATGACAACAGATAAAAAGCAAATAATAAATCTATATAGGGCAAACAGAAAACAAAATTTTGGACTTTTTACAGCCATCTATGATGCTCTTTGGAATTCAATCAAAATTCTTGGAGATACCCCTGAAGATGACCCTCGTGTGCTTGTGATTTTTACTGATGGAGATGATAATTATTCAAAAAAGGATATTGCTTCGATAATTGACAGTGCCAGAAATGCTCAGGTTCACATTTTTACTGTTGCTTTCGGCTATTCCAAAGATGACAATCTAAAAACCATAGCCCAATATACTGGAGGCAAATTCTATAAGGTTTATACCAAAGAAGACTTGATAAACGTTTTCCGTGATATTTACCTTAGCCTAAGAAATTATTATCTTATAACTTATAAGCCTCCAATTTACTGGGGTTATCATAAGGCAACAGTTGCTCTGAGCCCTCCGGGACGAGAGGATACTCTCTTTGCTTCAGGTGAATACGAAACTGGTTTGCCCCCGTGGTTCAACGTTGACTCAATGTTCACCCGACCAATTCTTTTTGATTTTGATTCAGCGGTTGTAAAAAAGGAATCTTATCCTATACTCGATGAAATTGTTGATGCATTGATGAGTTTTCCACGTTTAAAGCTTGAAATTCAGGGACATACTGATAATATTGGAAAAATTGATTACAATCAGGCACTATCTGATGCAAGAGCCAAAGCCGTTATGAATGAACTTATAAAACGGGGTATAGCACCAAATCGCCTTCGCTCCAGAGGCTTCGGGATGTCAATGCCGGTTGCCTCGAATGATACTCCCGAAGGCAGAGCAAAAAACCGTAGGACTCAGTTTGTAGTAATCGCCAAATAAAAATTACTTGATTAATTTATTTCGTTTACACTAAATAATAATTTAGCCCATCTAATATTTTAGTGAAACATTTGGTATCATTTTGGATAAATTAAATTGAGTATTAAATTTTATGCTTTTTAATGTTAAAAAATAAATACATAGCACTAATTTCGATTTTTCTCGTTGGATTTTCTTTTGCACAAGGGCAAAATATTAAGCCCACTTATCAGGACATTGAATATGCAAAAATTGATACTATTAGCTTAAAGCTCGATCTTTATCTACCCGAAAATATTGAAAAACCGGTTCCATTAGTAATCTGGATCCATGGAGGTTCATGGAGTTACGGAAGCAAAGATTTTCCTATGGATGCTCTAACGCTTCTGCCACGTGGATATGCAATAGCAAGTATTAGTTACAGATTTTCCCAACAAGCAAAATTTCCCGCACAAATAAATGATGTCAAAGGAGCTGTCAGATTCCTCAGAGCAAATGCAGAAAAATATAAAATTGACCCTAACAGATTTGGTGTTTGGGGTGCTTCTGCCGGCGGGCATCTTGCTGCTTTGTTGGGAACAACCAATGGAGTAAGATTTCATACCATAGGAACTACAACTTTCGATATCGAAGGAGATGTTGGTGGCAACACTGTATTTTCAAGTGATGTTCAGGCAGTGGTGGATTGGTATGGACCATCTAATTTTACAACTATAATGAACTATCCGAGTGGAGTGGACAGAAGATCTGCTGATAATTCTCAGGCAAGATTGATTGGGGGAAGATTAACTGACAGTGTTGACAAAGCTGCCCTTGCAAGTCCAATAACCTATGTTTCACCTGATGATCCGCCATTTCTGATCCAGCATGGGAAAAAAGATAATACTATACCCTATCAGCAAAGCCTCGAATTGGACTCAGCTCTGAAACAAAATAACGTTACATCCATTTTAATTCTTTTAGAAAAAACAAATCACGGTGGTGGACTTTTCGAGCAGGACTCTACATTAGCCCGAGTCGGACTCTTTTTTGATAAATATTTAAAAAATCTCAATAATCAAAAACCAATTGAGTGGCGACCTTATTTCACATTAAATCCCGATGATGGATTAAAGTTTTTAATTGATACCTCAGCCATTGCTTATGATTCCGGCGTCCCGGTACTCAATATTACAAGAGATGAGAAAATACTATTGAGTCATTATGGCAAAAACTCAGGTTCTTTTATTGTCGAAGAAAATGGTACGCGTTACCAGAAACAATCTAAACCCCCAATGAGAGGTGCGGACGGTGCTTTCATCTATCTTAATGATGGAGGCATTCGATTTATCGGAGAAGAGCCTGCCCCTAATAGCACTCCACAAAAAAGACGAAGCAGGTTAGTTAGCTGGATTTCTTATGATGGCTATAACTGGATGAAAGAAGATGGAATCAGATATCAGCCCGGCTCTGATGACGATTCAATTTCAAGTGTTCCTGCTGCAATTCAGGTTAATGATTCTATCTGGAGATTATATTACGTAGGGGATTTTTATCGAACTAATGGAATTAGAACTGCAATATCAAAAGACTGGGGTTTAACCTGGGAGCCTGAATCTAAGCAAAATATACTCAAAAAGGGTGATGTTGACCCCCACCCTGTTTATCTAACAAACGATAAAATAAGGCTTTATTTCCGAACTGGTATGGACAAACCAATTGATGAATCCGGTATTGCATTTTGTGATAGCGAGGACGGTCTGAATTTCGATTCAAACCAAACCATATTAGTCATTCCCGATAAAGAAATTGACTCAATGTTCAAGCTCGACCCTGCAGTAATTAAATTTTCCAATGGTAGGACAGCCTGTTTTATTGGTGAAGCACCAAATAGTTTCAATCAGTCCGTGCCAAAGCTAATAGTTGCTTGGGATAATAAAAATCTAAATATAAGTGATATAGCAAAAAAAGATGAAGTCTTTATTATGATAAAACCAAATCCTGCAAAAGATATTATTTCAGTTGATTATTACCTTCCAATCACTGGAATTATCTCAATTGAGATCTTTGATTTAAAAGGAAAAAAATTCATTGTTAAATCGAAAGAACCCCATCAGATTGGTAATTATTCATTAGAGATCAGCATAAACAATTTAAAGAAAAAACTAAACGGAAATAATTTCTATCTTAACTTCAAACTTGATGACCAACAAAGAACCATCCCATTTGCAGTAAACAATTAAAAATTATTAAAAAGTAATATAAATTTCGAAAAAATATTATAATTTTGAATGATTATTTTTTATGATTTGTCATGACAGTATTATTTTCAAAAAAGTGTGAGTTAGCTTTACAATCAGTTCTTTTCTTATCAGTTCTGCCAAAAGGCTCTATCGAAAGTGCTGATAATATTTCCAAACAAATTAAAGCCCCCAAAGAATTTGTATCTAAAATCCTTCAATCTCTTACCGATGTAAATATTATTAAATCAAAAAAAGGTAAATTTGGCGGATTCACTCTGGCTAAAAATCCCGATGAAATTAAACTGATAGACATAATAACAGCTATTGATGGAGATTATGTTTTTGACACCTGTGTGATGGGTTTCCCGGGATGTTCTGATGACAATCCCTGCCCTATGCATGCCAAATGGTCAAAGCTCAGGGAGGAATCCCTCGAAATGCTTTCCACTAACACTTTAGCAGATTTATATGAAATAAGTAAAAGAAAAATCGAAAAGATTTGAATTTATTTTTATTTTTTTATAAGACAAAAAATTCTGATATTTGAATTTGTTAATCAATTAGTCAATTTTTTTTATTTGACGAGAGAAATAGAAATAAAAAATTCAATTTTCAAAATTGCCTTTGTTATTTTACTTGGTATTGCTGTTGGCTTGGCACTTGTTATACTAAGAGTTTCCAATGCTGTATCTTACCTGTCTGATGACCCCGTTGCATGCGTTAACTGCCATATTATGACTCCACAATACGCAACATGGTTTCATAGCAGTCATAGGGAATGGGCTACCTGTAACGATTGCCATGTTCCTCATAATAATATAGTTAGAAAATACTGGTTCAAAGCCAATGATGGTTTTCGGCATGCATCAATTTTTACATTAAGACTCGACCCACAGGTGATTCAAATTAAAGATGATGGAAAAACCGTTGTTCAGGAAAACTGCATCAGATGCCACATAAATCAAGTAAATTATGTATCTTCTTCTTATGTGACTGGAAGAAATTTTAAGCAGGGAAAAGGAAATTTATGCTGGGACTGTCACAGAAACGTACCCCATGGTACTGTTCATAGTCAGGCATCCACACCATACGCACGGGCTCCAAGACTTGGTCCCATTATTCCTGATTGGATGAATATTAATAAGAATATTAATAAATAATCTAAAGAGTAAAATATGAACGAAAAAACAAGCAGCAGGAAAAAAATATTTTATATATTATTATTTATTGCTACAGTTGTTGTGGTGTTCATCTTAGGATTATTAGCCGCTTCAATTTTCGAAAGAAGGGGGGAATCCATTGCCCGGCTTGAACCCATCAAGGAAATAGCAGAATGGGAACCAAGGAATGAAATTTGGGGTGAAAATTATCCCCGACAGTATGAATCTTACCGCAAAACACTCGACACAGGTTTCCGAAGCAAATATGCAGGCTCTGCTACAATTGATTATCTGGAAGATTATCCTGATCTGGTTGTTTTATGGGCGGGCTATCTTTTCTCCAGAGATTTCAAGCAGGGACGCGGGCACGCTTATGCAATTCGTGATCTCCGTCAAACATTAAGGACAGGCGGTGTTGAATTCAGTCCCCAACCTGGAACCTGCTGGTCTTGTAAAAGCACTGATGTTCCCAGATTAATTCAATCAATGGGTGCTGAAGCATTTTATAAATCGAAATGGTCTGATTTGGGGGATCAGGTGGTTAATCCTATTGGGTGCCAGGACTGCCATGATCCAAAAACTATGGATTTAAGGATTACACGTCCAGCTCTGATTGAAGCTCTTGAAAGACAGGGTAAGAAAATTTCCAGTATAACCCATCAGGAAATGCGTTCTCTTGTTTGTGCCCAATGTCATGTTGAATACTACTTCAAAGGTCCTGATAAATATCTGACATTTCCATGGGACAAAGGATTTAGCGCTGATTCAATGGAATCCTACTATAACGAAATAGGATTTAAAGATTGGGAACATAAACTTAGCAAAGCTCCAATGCTAAAAGCTCAGCATCCGGACTTTGAATTATATATGACAGGAATCCACGCAAAAAGGGGGGTTTCTTGTGCTGATTGTCACATGCCTTACAAAATTGAGGGTGGTGTGAAATATACTGATCACCATATACAAAGCCCATTAAACAATATTGCAAATTCTTGTCAGGTTTGTCATAGACAAAGCGAAACCCAATTGCTCAAAGATGTTTATGAACGGCAGGATCGTGTAGCCGAAATCAGAAAAATTGCTGAATATTCACTCAGAAAAGCACATCTTGAAGCTGAATTAGCTTGGAAAAACGGTGCTACCGAAGATGAGATGAAACCTATACTCGAGCTACTTAGATCAGCTCAGTGGAGATGGGATTGGGTTGCCGCTGCTAACTCCGTTGGCTTCCATTCGCCGGTTGAGGCACTCAGGGTTCTTGGAACAGCAATTGAACGATCTGAAAAAGCCCGCGGCTTGCTAAATGTTGTTTTTACCAAAAGAGGTGTTAGTTTACCAGTTTCTTTACCTGATGTTGGAACAAAGCTGATAGCACAAAAATATATAGGACTTGATTTAGAGAAAATTCTTCAGGATAAACTTAATTTCCTGCAAAAAGTTGTTCCTGAATGGGATAAAAAAGCCAAATCCAGACAAGGCACTTTACAGGAATATTGATATTTTCACTATACCAAAAAATATTTTTAGTTACAATTTGATTACATAATTTCCGTCAAAAAAGTGTTTGAAAAAATTATGATGGAAAAAAAATGATTGTTACTATAGATAAATCTTCTGGTTTTTGTTGGGGTGTTGTCAGAACTATCGAAAAAGCCGAAGAAACACTTAAAAACACAGATCAAAATGTTTATATTCTGGGTCAGATTATCCATAATCCTCACGAGAGTTCCCGTCTCGAAGAAAAGGGATTAAAAACAATCTCTCATCAAGACCTTGAGAAAATATCGCGGGAAGAAAATGCCAAGGTTCTTATAAGAGCACACGGAGAACCTCCATCAACATATAAAAAAGCAGCTGAGCTCGGAATCAATCTGGTTGATGCAACTTGCCCCCTCGTTACATCACTCCAAAAAAGAGTAGAAAAATTCTATAAAGATGACTATCAAATCGTAATTTATGGAAAAAAAGAGCATGCCGAAATAATTGGTCTGCGGGGAGTTTGCAATGATGAGTGCATTGTTATAAAGACAGTTGATGAAGCACTCGAAAAAGTTGACTTCAGCAAAAGGACAGTTCTTATTTCACAGACCACTATGGAAAGAGCCACTTTTTACAAAATTAAAGAAGCTCTTGAGCAAAGAGTCAGGGAATTGGTTGACGGTGGCGAAGTCAGTGATAAATTCACTGCCAAGGATACACTTTGCAAAGCTGTTTACGGCAGGGAAGACAAATTGAAAGAATTTGCTAAATCCAATGATGTAATTATTTTCGTTGCTGGTAGAAATTCCTCAAACGGTAAGAGCCTTTTCCATATTTGTCAGGATACAAATCCACGCTCTTACTTCATTGAAGATATATCGGAGCTTAATATCGAATGGCTCGAGGGCGCAGAAAGAGTTGGAATAACCGGAGCTACAAGCACACCTCAATGGTATATGGAAAATGTCAAAGAAAAGATTGAAAAAGAGCTGAATTCAGTAGCTGTTTGATTTGGAATTCCTAAATAATATCTATTTCTTTAGCTGAAACAAGTGGTAATTGATCCCAATCAGTAGTATATTTTGGCGTTCTCATGTCAGCGCGAGTTCGCCATTTTCTATTGATGCCCGTTGCAGCATAAAATAGTGTGTTCGAGCCCATTTTTTTATTCACTTCATCAACAACTTCAGTTATTTTTGCCATTTTCATCCTGTCTTCAGTATCAAAAATTGATGCCTGTGAACGGTTAGCTGGCACTAAACCGCTCAACATAACTCCAACTTTATAATATTTATAGCCGATCCTAAAAATCTGCTCCACTCCTTTCATTGCATATGAAATCAATTCAGATGTTGAATCAGTTGGAACTGGCAATTGAATCAATACTCCATTGTGATACTGTGCTTCCTTTTTGAAAGGATTAGTCCTTAGAAAAACCGATAATAGATTAGCCGAGGATTTCTGGGACCTCATTTTTTCACTTGCCCGTGTAACAAAAAAGGCTATTGCTTCTTTGACAGATGAAATATCCTGCACTGTCTGACCAAATGAGCGGGAGGAAACAATCGCTTTTTTTGCAGGAGGGAAATACTCATATTCAATGCAGGGAATTCCCTTCAATTCGAGTGCTGTTCTCAAACCCATCACAGTCATTTTCTTTTTTATCCATTTTTCGTTTGCATTAGCAAGGTCATAAGCAGTGAAAATGTTTTGTAAGTTCAGAAGCTTTGTGTATTGTCTTCCAACTCCCCAAATATCGGCAACATCTGTGTTTTTTAAATAATAGTCCTTATTCTCCAGTCCATAGAGATTCAACACACCTTTGTTCGCGGGAACTCGTTTGGCAAACCTATTAGCCAATTTAGCCAGAGTTTTAGTTTCAGCTATTCCTATCGAGACTGGTATTCCTGTCCACTTTCTGACTGTGTTTCGAATAAGGCGGCAATAATCTGTCAAATCCAGATGAGAAAATCCTTCAAGATTGATAAAAGCTTCATCAATTGAATATATTTCGACCTCCGGCGAGAAATGTTCCAGTGTCGTCATCACTCTGTGAGACATATCTCCATAAAGAGTGTAGTTGGAAGAAAAGACATAAACGTTGTGCTTTTTGATTATTTCTTCGGCTTTAAAAAGTGGTTCACCCATCTTTATGCCTAATTCTTTAGCTTCATTAGAACGGGCTATTATCATTCCGTCATTATTGGAAAGTACTACTATAGGCTTTCCCCATAACTTTGGATTGAAAACCCTCTCGCAGGAGGCATAGAAGTTATTACAATCTACGAGAGCTACTGGTTTTATTTTTTTTGATACCTTTCCTTCCATAAAATTTCAAGACGTTCCTTGAATGACTTTTCTTTTCCGAAATTGCCCGGCAAATAAAAAGCTTTTGCGCTATAATCATCAGGGAAATAATTCTCATTGACAAAATTCCCTTCGAAATTATGTGGATACTGGTAGCCTTCGCTATATCCTTCATCACGCATAAGCTTTGTAGGTGCATTTCTTAGATGCATTGGAACTGTTATGGAAGCACCTTTTTTGATTTCTCCTAAAGCATTCATCAATCCCATATACGATGCATTAGATTTATTGCAGGATGCAAGATAAGTAACTCCCTGAGCCAGATTTATCTGACATTCGGGAAGACCTATCAATTCAACAGCCTGAAACACCGATATTGCAAGAGTCAAAGCAAACGGATCAGCGTTACCAATGTCTTCACTTGCAAAAACCACCATTCTTCGGGCTATAAATCGGGGATCTTCACCAGCATCGAGCATCTTTGCAAGCCAGAAAAGAGCTGCATCAGGGTCCGAGCCTCGAAGTGATTTTATAAAAGCTGAGATTGTGTCATAATGCGACTCCCCTTTTTTATCGTATTGGGCAGTCTTTTGCTGTAGTGCCTTTTCAAGCAGTTCCCTTGTTAATATCACTTCGTCATTATCCTGTTTGGCAATTTTAAAAGCTAATTCAATAGCATTCAGTGCCGTCCTTGCATCCCCGGCAGAGATTGTAAATAAAAAATCCCAATCGTCAATTTGAACGTTTTTCCTTGAGAGTATTTCATCCTTTTTCAAAGCATTCATAATTATTGAACGGATGTCCTCATTGGTCAATAGATGAAGGCGATAAACCTGACATCGGCTGAGCAGTGCTGAATTCACTTCGAATGATGGGTTTTCTGTTGTTGCTCCCACAAGAGTTATTTCTCCCTTTTCAACTGCGTGCAAGAGTGCATCCTGCTGATTTTTATTAAACCGATGGATTTCATCAATGAAGAGCATTGTTCTTCTTCCCGACTTTCTCAATCCCTTTGCTCTGTCAATTACTGTTCTGACCTCTTTAACCCCCGAGTCCACAGCAGACATCCTCTCAAAATGGTATCCCCCTGTTTTAGCAATTATCAGGGCTAATGTCGTTTTTCCGGATCCCGGTGGACCCCAGAATATTATCGAAGGTAAATCTTTGCTTTCGAGAAATTTCCTCAATGGACCGTCAGTGCCCACCAAATGATTCTGACCATATATATCATCAAGAGATTCAGGGCGAACTCTGTCAGCAAGTGGAGAAACTATTTTTTGTTCAGGTTTCTCTTCGTTTTGAAACAGCATATTCACAAGTAACTCCGATCTTTATTTCACGCTTATAAAGTGATTTATTTTTATTATGGTTTGACGTTATACCAATTCTTATATTAGTATTTTTTTTCTGGCTTATTTAAATAAACAAGTGAATTATTAACAAATTAAATTCTTGATAAAAGACATATGAATAAGATAAGTCATTATAAATAATAGAGATAACGCTTTCAATCAGTGTAATTAATTAGGTCAAAAAATAACTACTTTATTTCCACTTGAAAGAGAATGTTCCAGTTTTTTCCTGTGAGGAAAATTCTTTTCTGAACTGAGTCATAAGCTATTCCATTAAATACATCCGTATTTGTATTGTAATTGATTTGTGTTTTCAATAAAGAACAATCTATTATCCCTTTAATTATTCCAGATTCTGGATCAATCCTGACGATATTATCGGATTGCCACACATTTGCCCAAATTTCGCCGTTAATAAATTCCAATTCATTGAGAAAATGAACCGGATTAAAATTAATGTCAACTACTGGAATTAGTTTAGTAGTTTGGAATGATTCCGGTTCAATAAATCTGAGCATATTAGTTCCATCGCTCATAACAAGCTCTTTGCCGTTAGAAGTCAGCCCCCAGCCTTCACCCTCGTACTTAAAAGTTTTGATTAAGTTGAAGGAATTCAAATCATAAACAAAACATTTTTTATTAAGCCAGCTTATTTGATAAATTTTATTACCAAAAAGAGCACATCCCTCAGCAAATATCTCAGGGTCTAAATCAATTTTTTTGAGAACCTTGCCAGTTTCGATTTCTACTTTCCTGAGCGAGGAAAACCCTTTTTGTCCTGTGCTTTCGTAAAGAAACCCATTATGAAAAAATAAACCCTGTGTGAAGGCAATATCGTCGTGCGGGAATTTGTTTATTATTGCGATATAGTTTTTCTGAACCATATTTTGCACTTCTTCATTCTTATGATTTGATGAATTATTATCTTTGATCTTCAATGAATCAACTTTGTTATCATTCTTTCCATTGCAGGAAATTATGATAGATATTATCAGAAAATAAATTAAGTATTTCATTAAATAAACAAAATAAATTTATTACAAAACAAACATTTAAAATACAATTTTAAGTCATAAAAATATATATAGAGTTTTTTTTATTAAATTTGTTTTTTATTTGATTGATTAATTAAAGCATAATTGAACAAATACGCATTAAGCATACTAGGAATAATCCCTGCAAGGTATTCATCAACAAGACTGCCGGGCAAAGTATTAGTGGATATTAATGGGAAACCAATGCTACAACGTGTTTGGGAAGCTGCCTGCCGTTCAAAATATTTAAGCAGAATAATCATTGCAACTGATGATGAAAGGATTGAAAATTTATGTTTGAGTATTGGAGCTGAATATGTTCTGACTCCATCAGAGCTATCAAGCGGAACCGAAAGAGCAATTTATGCCTATCGAATGCTTAACGAAGACTCAGAAATAATACTTAATATTCAGGGTGATGAGCCTCTTTTATCGGGAAGTATAATTGATCATCTCATAGAATCTTTTGTTATCAGGAATTCTGATGTTGGGACTTTGATAAAAAAGATTGACAAAAATGAGGACATTTTTAATCCATCAGTTGTAAAAGTTACACTTAATAATGAATCGAATGCACTATATTTTTCGAGAAGTCCCATTCCCTATCTAAGGGATTATCCCCAATCCGAATGGCATAAGGTTCATTCCTTCTGGAAACATATTGGTATTTATATATATAAGCAATCTGCTTTCCTTAATTTCAGTGTATTAGCTAATTCCGAATTAGATAAATTTGAACAACTTGAACAATTGAGATACCTTCAAAACGGTTATAGCATTCATTGTATTGAAACTGATCAACACCTAATCAGTATTGACACTTATGAGGATCTGGAAATAGTTAAAAATTATCTGACCCAAATAAAATAATAATTGAATATGATCAAAACAATCTTATTCTTCATTTGTTTGCTTTTTCTTGTTTTATCCAGTGCTAAACCAGAAGATAGTGACCATTTTAATCTTGATTATTATTCCTGCAAATATTTGTTAAACTGTAAAAGAAATATTGATTCGATTAAAAATAATGTTTTAATCTGGACAAAAGAAAATAATAAGTGCAAATATGATTTAATTGACAGCTTAACAGATAATTTTATAAATACAGGTGAAGATTCTTATTTTTATTGTCTGGTCGCTATTTGCAATGTTGCAGATAAAAGTCTTTATAATTCTCTTTTAGAATCAAATGGTATGATGTTCTATGGTAATTTTGGCAATTATATCACGAGATTGTTTTATTACGAAAAACATTATCACGAGGAGCATTGCTTCCTTAAATATCTTATCGAAGCATTAAGTCTTGAAGTCTTTACTTCAAAAAATCAAACAAAAGAGTTAGCTGAAATAGAAAATTTTATTGAATCTGAGTCAATAAAACACAAATTTTCTAATGAACAGAAACAATTCCTTTCAAATTTGCTAAAAAGAATAGATCCCTCTATCTGGAATAATGAATAATTCTATTCCTCTGATTTTTCTTTTGGTTTTCGTCCTCTTCTTTTTGAGGATGGTTTTGGTGCTGTTTTTGGTCCTTTCAAATACTGGCTCCACGTGTATTCGGAAGGTATATATTTACCCTCGAGAGCAAGCGAAATAAGAAAATCACCTGTTGTGCCAACTAACCAGTTGAAATCCTCGGGTCTCATATAATTACGCTCTATCAAAGGAACTGGATTTAAGAAACTCATAGCATAGTAATTATCTCCTTTGACGGCTATGTCAACAGCATTTAGATCATAGCCAAGAGCATTGCAGATTTTCACTGCTAATTTTACAATTTCTTTCTCGATTTCAGGATCAATTGATATTGCCTGCTCGGAAAATCTGAGATGCATTGGTTTTCTTGGGTCATAGTCAACCATTCGGTAGTATTTTTTGCCGATGACGTAAATACGGAAGTATTTTTCGAAATCAATGTATTCCTGCAATATCATAGAGGTAGAACCAGTAAAATCATAAGCCGAAAAAAACTCGTTTGCGTTATAAACAGTGAAAGCATTTCTGCCTGAATTTCCATGATTAGGTTTAATGACTGCAGGGAAGCCAATATAATCGAATATTTCTTCCCAATTCAAAGGATAAATCAGGTTCCTGAAGCTATCCGGTCCGGTTCCCGGTGGATTTTCTTTACTTGGAAGTAAAGCAGTTTTTGGGACTTTTATCCCTAATTTCAAAGCTAAAGAATAATTAAAAAAGTTGTCTTCCGGATAGTTCCAGAATGGATTATTGACAACTTTAACGTTTCCTAAAGCCGCCTGCATCATAATAGAGTGATAGAAGGGTATTTCGTGTGAAGCCCTGTCTAATATTACGTTATAATCATAGAAATCATCAATTCTTTGTGCCTTGATGGTTATTAATTCTGATTTGACCTGCCTCAACTTTGTATTATTTTTAATATATTCATTAACAGCAAATGGGAAGGTTTGTTCCATTCCATATAGAATTCCAATCTTTTTCATAGTTACCTCAAAAGTTTTTTAGTTGAAACTTTTTTTTGTTTTTTTAATTATTTTGAAACGTTGAATCACAATTAGTATTTCAATTTTTAAAAGAATAATTTATTAAGATGAGTGAAAAAAACATCTATCTCTGCACTATAACTTTGCGATAGAATTTTTTCCCGCTGATATTAAGCTCAAGCAAATAAAATCCATTGCTAATATTTGTTATGTCTATGGTTTTCTGATAATCCCCGGGTAAGTAATATTTTGTCTCGTTGTATATTCTACTACCCGGTAGATTCAACAAACTAATTGAGATATTGGATGGGTTATTAATTTTAAATTCCAGTAAAATTTTATCATCCGCAGGATTAGGATAAACATTGAGTTGATAATAATTTTCTTCCTCCTCGACACTTTCGATGTCAAATAAATATGGGTCTGACATTGCAGTAACACAGCCATTACTATCAATTGCCTGAACAGTGTAATAACCTGTTTCGACAGGAGTAATAACCGAATCTGTTGCACCGTCAATTTTCTTCCCATCAAGATACCATTGATTGCCAGTTGGATAACTCGATACAAGTTCCATTAATTTTCTTTTTATTTTAGGAGCTGGAGGAATTTCAATGGAAACTTCCTGAACGAGTGTATCGCAGCAACCGGTTTTAATGTTGCATTGTGTTAATGTAATATATCCCTTTCCAACCTGACCCCATACAACAACCAGACTATCATTTTGAAGTCCACCGATGGGAGTTCCGCCACTAACCTGCCATTTTATCGAATGTCCTGTCTCTTTGGGATAATATGTTGCTTTGAGTGATGGGCAAACAACTAATTTTCCTGTTAAATCAACATCGGGTGAAGGAAGGATAGTGATTGACTGTTCAGATTCTTCGCTGTCCATCATAGGACTGCTTGCTCTCACTCTAATCTTGTAATTGTTACCCGGTGGTAATGATTTTGGTAATTTTCCTGTTACTGCGCCGTGAGTTGTACTTTTAAGATTCCCGATTAAAAGAGGATTATCAAAATTTCCCTCTTGGTCAGACAGTTCAACACGGAAATTATTATTGGAATCATAGATAATTGATGAAGTAAAAGAGACAGAAATCTCCTGACCAGCGCAGTAAGAACCTTCGGCAAAAACCTTGAAATCAACTTCTTTTCCTCTGAAAACACCATCGCCCCAAGTGCCTACTAATAAATCCCCGTTTGGATGTTGAACAATATTCAATAACTGAATATTAGTTAGTCCTCCGTTAATTTGCTTCCATGTCTGTCCAACATCAGTTGAACGGTATGCACCTCTGCCAAAAGTTGCAGCAAAAAGCTCTCCATTTGCAGCTTTGAGCAAACCAAAAATCTGCTCTGATTCCTTTAATTCAGTTGTTAGCCTCCAAGAACCACCGTTAGTAGTACTGTTGTAAATTCTTGAATTTCTGGAGCCAATAAGAATCAGTTTGTCATTAACAAAAACCAGCGAATAAATATTCTTTTGTTCGGGCAGTCCCTGATTGATTCCTCTCCATGAATTACCATTATCCCTAGAAAAAAACATTCCGCTGTAAGTACAGGCAAAAAGCTCATCCTCGCTGCTAATAGCTATATAATTAATAGAAATATTTGCAATACCATTATTCCTTTCTTCCCAGCTTTGTCCACTATTTGTTGATCTATAAACAGTGCTGTAAACATCAGTTGCTATATATAAATGTCCGTTCGAAGGGTTAATAGAGACAGCAACAATGTATGGGCTAAGCAATCCCTCATTAATTTCAGTCCAAGACTGACCGTTATCTTTACTAATAAACATACCCCCACCATTTGTTCCAGCAAAAATATCCCCGTTTGCCCTGACAGCCATTGCATTTACTGTTAGGTTTGTTAAGCCATTATTAACCTGACTCCAGGAGTTTCCATTGTCAGTTGAACGATAAATACCTTCTTTTGAAATAGCTGCAAATATTTCACCTGTTGGCTTTGTTACAAGTGCAGTAACCTTACCCTTCAGATTACCGGCTTTCTGCCAGTAAATCGTTTTAGATTCAGCAGAAAAATGATTTATAGTCAAAAGAAATGTAATGGTTAAAAATAGTTTAAATAAATTTATTTCCCGCATTAAATAGCAATTTTGTTTCATTAATATCCTCATTTTTTTTATTTAAAAAATAGTAATTTCACAAATTATAAATATAATTAACAGTTTATTAATAACCATTAAAATTTATATTAGTTACAAAAAAAATAATAAAACTAACATTTTTAATACTTATGTGTTATTTTACACGACGGGTATAAATTTATTTTAAATGAAAAGAAAAATATCTAAATATACTGACGAAGAATTGTTAAGACTCTTAAAGGGTAGTAAAAAGGAATCCGAGGAAGCTTTTACTGAAATATATGACCGTTATGCTTTAAAGGTAAATGCTTATTGCAGAACGATTATAGGCAATAAAGATCAGGCTGAGGATATTTTTCAGGAAACTTTTATCAGGTTTTATCAAAGCGTCAGGAGTGAGCATCCTAACTCAACCATCATAGGTTATCTGATAAAAATAGCAAGAAATTTATGCCTTAACTTTAAAAGAGACAAAAAACAGACAATTTCGATAGACAATATAGATTTTTCTATACCAGCTGACATGAGTTTTGAGGACAAGGAACTAAGCGATTTGATTCTGGTTGCTATAGATCTATTGGACAACGAAACAAAGGAAGTAATTACGATGAGAGTTTTCAATGATATGTCTTATAACGAGATTGCTGATACTATGGGTATTACTTCAGCAAGAGCTCGTTATCTGGTTTTCAATGGCAAACAAAAGATTAAACAAATACTTGATCCATATATTAAAGACATTTATAAATATTAGGATAAATCAATGGATTATCAAATACTGATACACGACTTTGTTGATGGGACGCTTGACAAGTCTCAGGAAGAAAGCCTTTTTCTGGCACTATCTTCCAGTGAGGAGCTTAGAAACGAGCTACGCCAGTCAATAGCACTCGAAAAAGCTTTTGGCAAAAAGCTGAGTTCCTTCACTCCCTCTGCTATGTCCACTGTTGCCATTTTCTCAGGTTTATCAATGGCAGTTCCCGGAAGTGCATCCGCTGCTGGACTGGCTTCTTCATCGAAGACCATTGCTTTTATTTCAAAAAACATCAATATAATTATTAGCAGTCTGACTACTGCACTTATTACAACTGCATTATTCTTTGGTATTAATGCAAGCAGAACAGAAGAAAAAATTACTTCGCCTGTTCATCAAATTGTCAATAGAAACATTGATCTGGCTAATAACGATTTTTCCATCCCAAGAATGTATTCAGCTGAAATCCCGGAAACTACCGTCAAAACCGTGTTTAGTATTATCCCCGCTGAAAGCAAGAATAACCTCTTGATTCCATCTGATGAAAAATCTGAGATAAGTTCTGTTCCTGCTGTTATTGAAAAACCTGAACCTATCAATTTAGTTGAAAGTAAAGTATTTGATTCTAAAATTCTGTCAAGAAAAGATTTTAATTATGAATTTCACAGCCTAACATTGAATCCGGCTAATCCTCAGATGTTTACTGATCTCGATTTGAAAGGTCTCGGATTAAGTCTCGAATTTCACGGTAACCAGAACATATTTCAACAAAAAGCAGAAGTGTCACAATCTTCAAATCCTCTTTTTAGTAATTCAGGAATAACTCTGCTGTATAATTTTAATAAAAATTTATCCGCTGGTTTTGATATTCGTCAGGAATTTATTTACCAGAGATTCGAAGGCACCGATGAAGAAGGAAATCAATTCCTTTATAAGCAATACCCTAATTATATAACTATATCCGCTGCATTTAGATATGGATTCGATCTTAATGACTGGTTAGGTTTTTATTCACAAGTAATGGCTGGAGGAACTGCCACTGGAGGTGTTCTAAGGTCAGGTATCGGGCTAAAATTCCAGCCAACCGAAAATTATAATTTATTGATTGGTTTTGATGGGATGGTTTTTGGTTATAAACATCAAAATAAATTTTTCACATCATCAAAATTAGGACTTAATTTCGGTGTAGGATTCAATTTTTAGGAGTTAACAATGAGAATTATTCTTAAATTTTTTCTTAATATGATAATAATTATTCCAATTGTTATTTTCATTCAGTCCTGCGAGGATTCTCTCGGTTATGATCCTAATGTCGAAATAACCAAAATAATAAAGGATACAGTTAAAATTGACCCCGATGACCCGCAAAACAAATTTATAACTATTGATAAATGGGAAATTACCTTCAAGGAATTCTATCAGGATGGAAGAGTGCTAAAAGATCAAAAATGGGATTTTACAATTGCATTTAACAAAATCCTGATTGATACTTCAAATCAATTCTTAAGAGTGTGGATGGAAATAGATTTTGTTAATAATAAACCTGATATAGATTACAAAGACCGACGCGATAGAGTTTTGAGCTTTAAAATAAAATTAGCTGCAGAGCTATATACAGAAACAATTTATAACTTAAACGAAAGAATGAGTGAAAGACGTTCGTCCGAAATTGTTATGAGGGATCAAAGACGAGCTGGAGGAGTTAATTTTATTATCCCCGGAAGCGAATCTCGTTCCCAAGTGATATTAGATGAAATAAATCTAAGATCTGGCTATCTTAATTTTGTTGTCTCAAATGATTTCGTTAAGTATCCCTATCTCAACACAAGATATTTTAGAGGAATTATAAAACTCTATTTCAAGTAGTAAAAATAATTATTTACCACTCTTCTTCTATAGCTTGATTTCCTGATGAATTAATATTTCTTTAGGAAAAATAGCTGTCTGAAAGTAACATTAGTTGAAACATTTCCTGCTATTATGGATATTGAATTTTGAAAAAGTAATGAGAAGCAATATAGAGCTGTTTGAACAGAATATGACAAACAAAGTTTGGTTTAATTTTTGCTTTATTTATTTTTTTTATAATTTTTTTATTTTAGTAAAATTAATATCAGAATTAAACGAATATTATATTGATTATTATTCACATATAAAGGATTTCATTGAATATAAAATACTCAACCCATTTCTCCCCTTCCGGAAAAAGAATCGAAACCTCCGGCTCATCAACCAAGCATAGGTTGAACGAACAAATCACTGCCCGTGAAATTCGAGTTGTTGACGAAAAAGGCGCTCCTCTCGGAATTATGTCACGAAACGAAGCACTTAAATTAGCTGAATCCAAAGAACTGGACCTTGTGGAAATTGCTCCCAACGCTGTTCCACCCGTTTGTAAAATTATTGACTACGGAAAATTTCAATACGAGCTCCAGAAAAGAGAAAAAATCCAAAAAAAACATCAACAGCAACAGCAAATGAAGGAAATCAGGTTTAAGTGGAGAATAGATACCCACGATTTCAATTTCAAAATGCGACACGCAAGGGAGTTTATTCTTCAAGGCAATAAAGTCAAGGCTAGTGTTATGTTCCGTGGCAGAGAAATCACCTATCAGGATTATGGCAGAGATATTCTTACCCGTTTAATTGCTGCCCTTGAGGATATTGCTAAGGTTGATCAGGAAATTAAATCAGAAGGAAAAGCCCTTTCCGTTATTCTCGTTCCTGATAAAAGCAAAAAGAAAAAAACAGTTGATGTAAGTTAAAATATATGAATCTAATTTAATGTCAGTTGGCGGTAAATTCATAGGTAGAGAAGACAATCTTCTTATCATCAGAAATGCCCTAAAAAAACTGGAAGATGGTAAGGGGTCAATCATTTGCGTATCCGGTGAAAGTGGTTATGGCAAAACTACTCTGCTCAAACAAATTGCGCACGAAAGTGTAAATGATTTTGCAATAATTAGTATTTACGTCCAATGTCAGGCACCTATTGGCAATTTTAATGTTTCAAACATTCAACCTCTCTATCCCTTTGCAAAGGCAATGGAGTTTTTGCTGAACAGGAAATCTCTTTCTGCCGAGAAACAATTTGCCATAAATGTTGGAATGACAGCACTTACTGCCATCCCATTCATTGGAGACCTTTTCTATGCTATCAAAGAATTGGGCAAGGATTGGCGTCAGTTCAAAAGAGAAAAATCTTCAGAAACAAGCAGACGGGTAAGCAGCGCCACAGCAGATTTTTACGATGCAATGCTCTCCTATGCGGATAAGAAACCTTATGTAGTTCTTCTTGATGATATGCACTGGAGCGATTCTCAATCAATTGAACTACTAAACCTTCTGGCTGAATCCATTGATTCCACCAGAATATTATTGATTTGTTCCTATATTCCAAGCATTCTTGAAACTCAGGGTTCCCCCATTCTCTCTTTTTTGAATCAAAACAAAACAAGTCCTAACATAACAGAAATAAGGCTTGAGCCTTTCAATATGGAAGAATTAAGGCAACTCTGCAAGATCTATCTCCCTGACTATATAACCAACAGAGAATTCGAAAACTGGCTGATGGCAAAAAGCTTCGGTAATGTTGGAGTTATTGCTGAGTATCTTCTCTATTTCAAACGCAATAATCCATTTGACGAAAACGGAAACTTAAATCAAAATTTTTATAATGATGAATATCTTCCCGCAACAGTCCATTCAGCTTTTTCCCAATCAATTGACAAGCTAAACGATGAAGAAAGAAACATCCTTTCAATTTGCAGTGCCGAAGGAGTCGAATTCACGGCAATTGTAGTATCTCATCTTCTGAATACTGACGTTGTTACAGCAATCAAAAAACTCAAGTCTCTACAAAACAAGACAGGTATAATCCGGAGCAAAGGAGCACAATTCCGCTATGGAATAAAAACAACTCTTTATGAATTCACTCAGGCATTTTACCACTCTTTTTTTCTTGATTCACTTGAATACGAGGAAAGCCAGTCCCTGCACGGACAGATTGCCGACTTTTTGAAAAGAAAATTCAACGAAGCAAACAATGATAACATTAAAGAAGAAATAGCCCCATACCTTGCTGCTCATAGCTCCGAGTCCGGTGATATCGAAACTACAAGGGAAATGCTGCTGCTAACAGCTAAAAATGCCAAAAAATACGGTAATACAGAGATTATTCAAACTGCTTACGACAACTATAAAAAATTGACCGGCGAAAGTGTTAACGATGCTTTGAATCTTGAATTTTCTTCTCTAATTACTAATATTACTCATCAAAATACGGGTTCAAATGAAGGTTCAGCGGGCGAGCAGCAAACAGGACAACAACAGGTTTTTTTCCCTGATTTTGTTAATGCCCGAAGAAATGTTGTAGAAAACTTCAATCAAGGAAATTATGAGAATGCCATCGAAATAATAAATAACTTTATCAATGAAAACGAGAATAAGCTTAACATAATCGAGAAAGTAGAATTAATCTCAATTTTGATAAGAATTTATTCGGAAATTCATGAATTCGAAAAGGCTGATTACGAATATCAAAAATGCGTTAAAATGATTGAAAAAATTGATGAACCAATTGCTGAGTCTTTCCTGCTGAATGCCTACGCTTTACTCAAATTTGAACAAGGCAAATACGAAGAAGCCTATAATATTTTGCAGAAAGCAGCCAAAGGAGCAATGAAGCTTTCCGAAGAATTGCAATTGATGACACTGAGCAATATTGCCCTTGTCTCATCAAAAATCAATCCCAGAGAATCGGAAAAATATGTAAGTGTAGTTAGGAAATTGGCACGTCACTTAAGATTTGAAGAATTTGAAAAAGAATTTTTCAATTAGAAAAAAAATAATTAATTTTGCAGTTCAAAATATTAAAGGAGAGGTGGCCGAGTGGCTGAAGGCAACGGTTTGCTAAACCGTCGTAGGGGTTAAACTCTACCGCGAGTTCGAATCTCGCCCTCTCCGCACAAAAAAAAACCGAGACTACGTTTTTCCTATTTGTCTGCTTCCCCCATAATAGGATCAATTGAACCTATTATGGCAACTACATCAGCAATCATTGAGCCTTCGACCATATATGAGAGTCCTTGAAGGTTCGATGTTGAAGGGGAGCGAATCTTTAATTTCCAGGGATGTCCTTCACCAGTTGAGACTATAAAAAAGCCAAGCTCACCCTTAGGGGATTCAATTGCGGTGTAATATTCTCCGGGTTTTGGTGCTGCACCGAAATTTATAAGCATAAAGTCGTTTATTAATTCTTCCATTTTTGTATAAACATCTTTTTTTCTTGGAAGAACATATTTTGGATTTTTAAGATGGATTTCTCCCTCTGGCATTTTGTCAATGATTTGATTAACAATTTTCAGGCTCTGTTTCATTTCTTCAACTCTAACCTTATAGCGGGAGAGCACATCACAATCATTGAAGGTAATAACATCAAAATCAAGCTGGTCATAGACCAGATATGGATTATCTCTTCTCAAATCACGTGGAATTCCTGAACCCCTAAGTGTTGGTCCGGTCAAGCCAAGTTGGATAGCTTTGTCAGGAGGCATAATACCAATTCCTGCCATTCTGTCAATAAAAATCTTGTTACGATTAACCAATGCTTCAAAGTATTTCAACTCTTTTGGAAATTGATCAGCCCATTCTTTGATTTTTTTAATTGTAGTATCATCAATATCATTAGCAACACCCCCGATTCTTGTGTAACTCGTTGTGAAACGTGCTCCGCAGATTAATTCGAAAATGTCATAGAGTTTTTCTCGTTCGGTGAAAGTCCAGAGAAGCAAAGTTAAGGCACCGACATCCATACAGGTGGAGCCCATAGCCATTAAATGTGAGGAAATACGTGCTAATTCTGCAACTAATGTTCTTATCCATTGGGCTCTTGGTGGTGCTTCTATTCCGAGTGAATTATCAATTGCAAGGGCTATCCCAACATTATTAGACATGGGTGCTAAATAATCGAGTCTGTCTGTATGTGGTATAAACTCATGCAATGTAGTGTTTTCGGCTAATTTTTCATATCCTCGATGAAGATACCCTAATTCAGGGACACATTTAATAACAGTTTCCCCATCCAGCCTGAGCAAAACTCTCAACACACCATGTGTGGCAGGGTGTTGGGGTCCCATATTCAGAACCATATCATTTTCCAGCGGATCTTCAATTAACAGGGATGTGTCTTTATCAAGGAGTTCTTTTAATATCTTTCCTTGTCTGATTTTATGAACTTGTTCGATGCCTTTTTCAGTTGTTATATTCATATATAGTTTTTGTTACAAATAAAAAAAACAAATTTATAAAAATTACAGAGCTTTTTAAAATTGTTGGATATTATTTTACTTCATTCTTAAATTTAAAGCTAATCTCAATTCCAAAAGAAATCTCCAAGCACTTATCTTAAAATTCTCTCCTTTTTCGGATATATTGGACAAGGGTAGAGAATATTGAAAAACAGGGCTCAAGAAAAGATTTTCTTCTAATGGGAGGTTAAAACCGAACATAGGATCAATTGATATCTGGAAAGAATTTGTTTGTGGGAATTCTCCATTCTCTACAATAGTCGAAACTCCATTTTCGCTGTCAAGTTTAATAGATACTATTTCACCAGATGACAATCTCGCTGTTTTTTGGATTAATTCCTTTTCGTGTTTTATCTGATTATTAAGAACAAATGAGCCTGAAAACCCGAGCTTAACAAACAAAAAGCTTGTCAAATTCCATTTGAGGTATGGCATAAGAGTAAGATATGAAAAATCAGCATTAGCTTTGTGTTTGAACTTGATCGGTGCCGATTCGGGTTTTCCGGTAATAACAGATTGTAGCTGAACATCTTCAATAATCTGATATTCACTATAAATATCACGATTGCTATAAATCAAGGCTGCACCCCACATAAATCGAGGAGTGAAATCCATTTCATATATAGCTCCAATTGAATATCCAAATTTTATTCCATTAATAAATTCCGGGCAATCACATTCAGTTCTAAAATTTCCGCTCATGAAATTTTGACCAAGCCCGAAAAGAATTCCGATTTCCTTTTGATTCCTCATTTTTTCCGGATCAAGCGGGGTAGCAAAGTCCTGGGACAATAGTTTAGTCGTGGTTATTATTAAAACCAAAAAAAATGTTAATTTACTTTTTTTTAGAATTTGCATTTTTAAAACTCTTTTTATTGTAATATAGTAATCATTTTATATAGTTCCAATTTTATTATGGAAGAAACTCAAGAAAACTTAGAAAATAATGACGAATCAAAAGGAATTTTTAATGGAGCAAGAGCAGCGGCAATTAGAATTTTAAGCAGATTCGAGCGAAGCGATTCTTATATTGATAAGCTGGTGGATTATGAACTTAGGACAGGTAATCTGAATGAATTTGACAAAAATCTATTGACAGAATTGGTTAATGGAGTTATCAGGTGGAAATTGAAATTGGATTGGATTCTTGTTGGCTTCTATCATGGAGATTTCCTGAAATGCCTTAACTTGGTTAAAAATGCTATGCGTGTTGCACTCTATCAAATTTTGAACTTAGACAGAATTCCTGTCCCGGCTGCTATTAACGACTCAGTCGAAATTGTAAAAAAAATTCAGGGGGAAAAAACAGCAGGAATTGTCAATGGTGTTCTGCGTAATATTGCGAGAAATCTCGATAATGTCCGCTATCCTGTCAAGGAGGAAGATCCGATTTATTATCTTTCGGTAATGTATTCACATCCAAGATGGATGGTTAAAAGATGGGTTGACCGCTATGGAGAAAATGAAGCAGAAAAATTACTATTCACTAATAACCGAAAGCCTTATCTCACTCTCAGGGTGAATAAGACTAAAACTACAACTGAGGAAGTAATAAATTTTTTGAGAAATAAGAATTTTTCTTTTTTTATCTCCCCTTATTTAAAAGATTCAATTGTTGTCCGAACTCCAAGAATTGATATCACAAGCCTTGAAATTTTTGCTGATGGTTGGGTTACTCCTCAGGACACAAGCGCCAGCCTTGCGGCTCTTCTTGCACAACCCAAACCGGGAAATCAAATAATAGACCTATGTGCGGCTCCCGGCGGCAAGTCATTTTACCTTGCCGAATTAATGAATAACGAAGGTGAAATTATCGCTGTTGATCAGTATAAATCTAAATTAAGATTCATCGAGGAAGGTGCTAAAAGACTTGGCATTAATTGTATTAAAACCATCAATGATGATGCAAGAACTATGAAGTTAGATATGCAGTTTGATATAGTCTTTGCTGATGTTCCTTGCTCTGGTTTGGGAACTATTGCCAAGAAGCCAGATATAAAATGGAAACGTGAGAGAGAAGATATTTACATTCTTGTTGATACACAACGCAAAATTCTTGAATCCGGGGCAGATATGGTCAAACCGGGTGGGATTCTGATTTATTCAACCTGCACTATTGAACCCGAAGAAAATCAGGAAAATATTAGCTGGTTTCTTGAGAAATTTCCTGATTTCTCGTTAGACCCGGCGGAGAATTACCTCCCCCCTCAAGTCTGCAAAGATGGATTTATGCAAATATTCCCTCATATTCATAATACTGATGGAGCATTTGCAGCAAGGCTTATTAAAAAAACTTAGTAAATAACAAATCCAAGAACCTGTTTCTTTTTTGTAGTCTGAAATTGTAAATAATAAACTCCAGCCGGGAGATAAGTGGAGAGAATTCTTGTTTTATATCTGCCTGTTGTTTTTGGTTCATCTCTTAACAGATCGAAAAGCTTTCTACCAAGCACATCATATATAGTCATTGTAACATTTGTGTTTTCTAATAAAGTATAAGATATTGTCAATGCACCTGAAGAGAGAGGATTTGGATAAATCACTGATATTTCATCGTTCGAAGGCAAGGGGGTAAAATCACCTTTTATCAAATTATGCCTGTTTGCATTTTTATATGATTCATTTGAGGCAGTTACCAGTTCTTCGTATGTGGAGCCAGCAAATATGCTAAATGCCAATCTTACAGTATCTGCAGCAAATAATTTAATAGGACCTGCAGAAATAATTTGTGACACATCCGTTGTGCTTGATTTTAACCTTGTCAAACCGCTACTTAATGTTTTCCATTTCTCTCTTATCGAAAAACCATCGTAAACTCCGGGATTATCTTCGGTATTTCCATCGTTATCAAGAGCAAAATAGTTCACCGGATAAGGGGATAAAAGTTTCACTCCGGTCATTGGCAAAGATGAATCTTTGACATTCCTTACAAATCCAAATTGATATTCTTTATCGTAATCTGCAAGATTATTACTTCCTGAGGGTCCGATATCCCAATCAAAATAAAACCCAAAATAAAGAGAGTCAAATGCTTCATCGGAAATGTTTGTGATGTCATAAACTGATAAAATGTAGTTTCTGTTCTTATATTCATCAAACTGATATACTTTTTGCGATATATTGACACCACAGTGAAAGTCAAAGGGAGCATCTTTGAACTCAGTTGCTGCCTCTGTGTTTGCTATTATTCCGGGTGATTTAACTTTAAGAACATTTGTTGTAATGAAAGCATTATTTTTTCTGGATTGGTCATAACCCCTTGCTACATCAGAAACAGTCGAATCATTGATTCCAACCATTAATGCACCTTCAAAAAGGAGGTTATGACTGTCTTTGTAGCTAAATCCATCGCCCTGTAAATTCTTAGGATAGTCGTTATAAGCAATATTACCAACGCTGTTTAATGTAACAGCAATATCATTCCCACGAATAGTTCTATATGATGGGTTTACTGTCAAACTTAAAATTTCTCTATTGATAATTTCTTTGTTATCTCTGATTGTAAGAGCAATATCAAGCTGGTAATCAACAGGTAACTCTTCAGGCAATCGAAAGCTAAATGGGGTTGGGGTAGCAATCTCGAAACCAACTGACATATCCCCGATGAAAAAATCAGATTTTGAAAATGAGAGGTTATAAGGAGAATCCGACGATGCAATTACTTTAACCCCTGTTAGAGAGTCCAGAACGTTCTGGAAAGAAGCAGAAAAATTAATTGTTTCCCCGGGGTCGAAAACCCCATCTTTATTTTCATCCTCGAATAGATATTTAGTCAGAATGACAGATTTGGCATTTTCTTTTGATAAAGCATTGAAAGCGTTTACCCTGCCTTTACCAATCATACCGATATAATTTAAATTTAATGTATCAATATTAGTGCTTGTTACTTTGAGATGTTCGATGATTTGAATGTTTGTGTAATCCTTCTTTTTAGCTCTTAAAAGAGTTGCAACACCTGCTGTAATCGGGGAGGCAAAGGATGTGCCATCAAGATAAGTATATTCATTATTAGGGGCAGATGAGAGAATGGCAACTCCGGGGGCAGATATATCCACGCTTTTATCATAATTAGAGAAATAAGCCTTTTTATCTCTTCTGTCAACTGCAGCAACAGACATCACCCCATCATAAGAAGCTGGAAAGAAAGGAGTCTTTGAACCATTATTCCCGGCAGCAGCAACTATCACGGTTCCGGAATTAACCACAGTTTTAATAATTTCAGCTTCTGCCAGTCCTTTGCTTCCGGAACCCCATGAACAATTAATTATTTCAGCCCCAACTCCTGCAGCATATAATATTGCTTCATAACCATTTTCTATTGATGTGCTGAAAGGATTATCGCTTCCTATTTTAACAGGGATCAATTTCACTTTATTGGCAATACCAGCTATACCAATACCATTGTTTATTAATGCTCCGATTATTCCTGCAACATGTGTACCATGAATATGACCGGGTTTTGGATCATTATCCTGCCCGGTACTATCTGAGCTCACAAAGTCCCATCCTCGCCAGTCGTCAATGAAACCATTATCATCATCATCAATATCGTTTTCTCTTTTATCCCTGCCCAAGCTATCTAATCCAGTTTCCCCCGGATTAATAAATATGTTTTCGGCTAAATCCTCATGATCATAGTCTATACCAGTGTCAATTATTCCGACATTAATAACCTTTGTTGTGTCTGAATAGTTCCATGCATCGAAAACCTTTATAGTGTCAAGGTAATATTGTTCGAATACAAGGGCATCGTTAGGGACTGTAACAAGTTTATGAACAGGATAAGGTTCAGCATATTCGATAAAATCATAAGAAGATATCTTTTTTGCGGCAATAATAGGATTAATGTCTTTATCGTAAACAATAAAAGCTATTCGTCTTAGGTTTTCAATTTCATTAATATCCGAAAAATTTAAATTATTTCTTTGAATTTTTTTTTCAAATATTTTTAAAACTTCATCCCTCACAAATGGATTTATTGAATGATTTCCTAAAAGGTTTTCAAATTCTGTTATATTACTTTTGCGATTGTTACTAATCCATTGGAGATAGGCATTGCTATTTGATTTGAACTTAATTATAATCTTATTACTATGATATCCATCATCAGCAATGGCGGAAGTAATTGCAATTAAAAAAGTTATAATATAAAGAAATAGCGATTTCATATTCAGATAATATTGAGATTTTTGCTTTGATTTTTATTTTTTTGTTTCTCGAACTCAATAATTCCAAGTTGAATTCTTCCCTGATAAAAATGAGGAGCTTTCCTTCCGCATTTACCAAATCCTTTATTATCTGGTTGACACAACCTGAAACACCATGGAGAACGGTTTTTTGTCATTGAACAGCCAAGATAGGTATAATTTGGTAAAGAACGTTTTCTGACAACTGTGTTAATTATCTTCATAAAAATCAAAGAATAAACTTGCTTAAATCTGTATTTCTGGAAATATCTTTGAGCTTGGCATCAACAATTTCTGAAGTGATTTTTATATCTTTTTCAGTAATATTGTCGGGAGTGTTAAATAGAAAATCCTCGAGTAATGTAGTAAGGATAGTATGCAATCTTCTGGCTCCAATGTTAGTAACATCATCATTGACCTGTGCTGCAATAGCTGCGATTCTCTTGATTGCTCCCTCATCAAATTCAAGATTGATTCCTTCGGATTCCATAAGTGCCTGATATTGTTTTATAAGAGCATTTTCGGGCAAAGTTAATATTTTTACAAAATCTTCCTCGGTTAAGCTCTTTAATTCAACTCTGATAGGAAATCGTCCCTGAAGCTCTGGAATTAAATCCGATGGCTTTGAAACGTGAAAAGCACCCGATGCTATAAAAAGAACATGCTCGGATTTGATAGGTCCGTATTTAGTATTTACAGTTGTTCCTTCGACCAATGGCAGTAGATCTCTCTGGACTCCTTCTCTTGATACATCAGGTCCGGAAGTGCTGTTTGACCTCGAGGCTATTTTATCAATTTCATCAATAAAAATAATACCATTATGCTCCGCAAGATATATGGCTTCCTTTATAACCGAATCCATATCAATTAGTTTTTCGGCTTCTTCCTTCTCCAAAAGTTTAAGTGCTTCTGCAACTGTCATTTTTTTCTTTTTGCTTTTCTTCGGGAGAATGTTGCCAAATAAATCCTGCAAATTCATTCCCATTTCGTCAAGTCCGATCGGTCCGAGAATTTGCATCGAAGGTATCTGGTCAACCATAGTTTCTAATTCAACCATTCTGTCATTCAAGTCCCCATTTCTCAACATTTTCCTGAATTTATCCCTTGTACGGGTGTTATCCTCGATTTCATCGTCGGTAATTGTGTCGAACGAAGGACCTCTTTTGACAGGTGGAACAAGGATGTCAAGGATTCTGTTTTCGGCCGCCATCTTAGCTTCTTTTCTTTTTTCTTCAGTTTTTTCCTCGCGAACCATAGCAACAGATCGCTCGATTAGATCTCTGACCATTGAATCAACATCTCGACCAACGTAACCCACTTCGGTGAACTTTGTTGCTTCAACCTTAACGAAAGGAGCATTTGCTAATCTTGCAAGCCTTCTGGCAATTTCTGTTTTTCCAACTCCTGTCGGTCCAATAAGGATGATGTTATTAGGCATTATTTCGTCTCTAAGTTCAGATTTAACCATTTGACGTCTCCATCTGTTTCTTAGAGCTATAGCAACTGCTTTTTTGGCTGCGTCCTGTCCTATTATATATTTATCAAGCTCAGTAACTATCTGGCGAGGAGTAAGTTGTTCTGCCATTGATATCTGTTTTTTTACAAAATTTACAATTATTTCTTTATCTGTCTCATTAAGTTTAAGTGTCTCGCTATTATCCATAATTATTCAATAAGTAATCAAAAAATAATTTATTAAAAAAAGATTTTATAATTCTTCGATAGATTGCTCTTTGTTGGTATATATACAAATGTCGGCAGCTAAATTGAGCGATTCTTCAACAATTTCTCTTGCCGATAGATTGCTGTGTTTCATCATCGCTCTTGCAGCCGAAAGAGCATAAGGACCACCCGAACCAATGGCAATTATATTATCATCCGGCTCTATTACATCACCAATGCCACTGATAAGTAAAGCTTTGGTTTTGTCCATTACTATTAGCATTGCTTCGAGCCTTCTCAGATAACGATCGGTTCGCCAATCCTTTGCAAGATCAATCGCTGAACGATAGAGATTACCTCTGTGTGTTTCGAGTTTTTCTTCGAATCTTTGCAAAAGGGTGAAGGCATCGGCAGTGGCTCCAGCAAATCCTGCCAATATCGAATCATTATATAGTTTTCTTACTTTTCTTGCGGAATGTTTCATTATGGTGTTTCCGTAAGAAACCTGCCCATCTGAGCCAAGAACAGCTTTTCCGTCTTTGATGACCCCAACAACTGTTGTTCCGTGATATTCAATTATTTTATTCTTCATAGTATATTTTTTTTGTTCTAAAGTTATTTCAATGACTTTTTTGTAACTAATTAATTGTTAATTTATTTCTATTGATTGAGTTAAAACATTTTCTTGTTTTAATAAATATTTTTCTTGAAAGGATAATTTAATATAGATGTGATAATTATTTTTTAAAAAATTTTGAAGGAAGTATTATGAAAATATATGCTTTTCTACTGATTTATTTTATTTTTCCGATATTTTTGCTCTCAAAAACTATCACAGTTGGAGCAAAAGGTGAATATACTGATTTGACTGCCGCTCTTTCGAATGCAGTTCCCGGCGATACTGTGCTATTATTAAGTGAAAAACACAAAGTTAATCAATATATCAAAAATATAAAAGGTTCTCCCGACAAATGGATAATAATCACATCCGATGAAAAAAATCCTGCAGTTTTCGAAGGAGGAAGCACTGCCTTCCAAATTTCAGATGCATCTTATCTGAAAATAAGTAATATTACCTTTAGTGGTCAAACAGGAAACGGATTAAATATTGATGATGGTGGTTCTTATGATAGCCCAACTGAATATATTATCATAGAAAATTGTTCGTGGCTTAATATGAATGCTACAGGTAATAATGATGAGCTTAAAATGAGTGGGGTTGATAATTTCGAAATAAGAAATTGTATTTTTATGAATGGTGCTGCTGGCGGGAGCATGATTGATATGGTAGGATGCCATAAAGGAAAAATTTATAAAAATAAATTCCAGAATGCAGGGTCTAATGCCATACAGGCAAAAGGTGCTTGCTCGGAAATTGATATTTACCAAAATTTATTTCAAAATGCCGGTCAAAGGTCAATTAATATAGGTGGCTCAACCGGTCTGGAGTTTTTTCGTCCACCTGATGCAAAGTATGAAGCCAAAGATATCAGAGTTTTCACTAACCAATTTCGTGGTTCGATGGCACCGATAGCTTTTGTTGGAGCAATTAATTGCAGCGTTGTCAATAATTTACTATTTATGCCGGACAGATGGCTGGTTAGAATTCTTCAGGAAAACATCTCTAATGGATTTGCTCTCTGCGGCAATAATATTTTTGCAAATAACATTTGCTATTTTGATAATAAGGCAAATAATGAAAGAGGAATAAACATTGGATCAAACACCCTGCCCGCTACTTTTGACTTCTCCAATAATCTCTGGTTTAATATTCAAAATTCAAACTGGAATGGACCTAATCCTGCCGTCAATCATAAGAATACTATTCTAAATCAAGATCCCGAATTAATCGAATCCGGATTGGTTTTTAAAATTTCAAAAACTTCTCCTGCAGTCGGCAAAGGACTATTTTTTGACTTTATCAAGTATGATTATTTTGGGGAAAGCTATAATAATCCTCCTTCTATAGGGGCAAGCGAAGGGAGTCCCCCTATTTCAGGGATATATGAACCCGGTAGTAGTACTATTCAATACAGCAATTTTCTTAGTATAGCTGATTTTCAGAATTTTTTAACTAATCAGGATCTTGATCAAATTCAATTAAAAATTTATGATTTTTGTGGAAAGGAGTTTTTTCAAACAAATAAAGAAAAAGAAGATTTTCAAGGTTTAAATAATATTCCAAATGGAATATATTATTATACAATTTCGAATGGAAACAAATCATTCAAGTCCGGATTGATAATAAATTTTTAAATCATCGTCTTAAATATTTTTCTGGAGATAAAGTTATGTTAAATAAATTATTATTACCTTTAGTTTTACTAATTTTTTTGAGTATTACTCTTCTGGCAGAAAATACTCAGGAAATAAAAATTAAAACATCAGCACAATGCGAACAATGCAAGGAAAGAATAGAAAAAGCCCTCAACAAAAGCAAGGGAATTTTGAAATCTGAACTTGATCTCGAAACAAAAGAAGCCATTGTTACATTTGATGCCGACCAAACAGATGCTCAAAAAATTCGTGAGATAATTTCGAAAACCGGCTATGATGCTGATGATGTGCCTGCAAACAAAAAAGCTTATAATAAATTACCAAAATGCTGTAAGAAGGGTGGTCACGACTGAATGCAATCAAAAATAATTCTTGAATTTCAACATTTTCACGGATGTCCGAATGGACCAAAATTATTGAAGAACATAAAAAAAGCTATTGAGGGTCTGACTGATGTCAAGTTGGTAGAAACAATCGTTGATACCGATGAAAAAGCAAAAAAATACAGATTTCGAGGCTCCCCGACATTGCTTATAAACGGTAATGATCTGGAAGGTTTAGAAGCACCTGAGAATCCGTCTTTGACGTGCCGGTTCTACCCTAAGGGGCTTCCCTCAGCTGAAGATATTAAGAAGAAAATCCTTGAACATAAAAAAGAGTAAAAGTAAAATTATCAGGCATTCTTTTCATTGTGATTATGCAATCTTCATTATATATTTTTCCTATCTCCATCACTAAAAAAAGAAATTTTAGCCGAATGATTGTTTCTTTATTACGAACAACCGCTGGTTGTTCCGCAATCTTCGCAAACAGTGCAACTGCCGCTTCTTTTGACCCTTATCGAGCCGCAAGAGAAGCATTGCTCACCGGTGTAGCCGGCCTGTTTTGCAGCTGCTGCTTTTAGTTTTAAGCCATTTCCGTTGCTCTTTCCGTTATGGGAATGAACATTTACATTTTCGGTTTCCTGTTCGTTTTCATAATCTTCCGATGAGTCGTTAATATCTTCACTATCAAACTCAATATTTTCTTTTGAAGATGATGACTCATCTTCCGATGTTGGGTTATCTTTTCCGTTGCTGTTTTTATCCTCGGGGACTTCGTCAACTGCTTTGACGTGGACAAAATCACTTCTTTTGAGGTAATCGTAACCAATTGAGCGGAAAACATAGTCGAGAACAGATGTAGCGTTTTTGATAGCTTCGTGTCCGGTAACAGGTCCGGCGGGCTCGAACCTTGTAAAAGTAAATGTATCAACAAGTTCATCAAGAGGCATTCCATATTGAAGAGCTTTCGATGCAAGCACAGCAAAGCAATTCATCAAGCCTTTGAATGAAGCACCTTCCTTATACATATCAATAAAGATTTCTCCGAGTGTGCCATCCTCATATTCACCGGTTCGAAGGTAAACCTTGTGACCACCAACATAAGCCTCACGAACATAGCCCTTTCTTCGCTTTGGTAGTCTTCGTCTTTCAGGAGTATAGGATTTATTTTTAACAATTTGCTCCTGTACTTCTTTGGGACCGATAGTTTCATCAAAAGAATCTTCGTCTCCAATCATAATGACTTCGTCCAGCCCGTCGTAATTAGCAGAATTGAGGGGTTGGGAAAGCTTTGAGCCATCACGATAGATGGCTATTGCTTTTAGCATCATTTTCCATGACTCAAGATAAACCTCACCGATATTATCAATTGTGGCTTCGGCAGGCATATTGACTGTTTTTGAAATAGCGCCTGAAATAAAAGGTTGAGCAGCAGCCATAATCCTTACATGAGCCATATACGGAATGAATCGTGTTCCATTTTTCCCGCATTTATTAGCAGTATCGAAGATTGGAAGGTGTTCCTCTTTTAAGTGCGGAGCTCCTTCGAGCATCATCGTCCCGCAAACATAGTCGTTTGCACGGTCAATTTCTTCGGCTGTAAATCCCAGCCAGCTGAGCATATCGAAAGTAGGATTATTCAATTGCTCTTCCGTCATACCAATTCTTTTGCAGAAATCTTCTCCGAGTATATATTTATTAAATGCAAATTTAATGTCAAAAACATTATCGAGTTCTGACTCGATCTGCAAAATTTTTTCTTCTGTGAAGCCCTTTGCTTTCAATGTTTTATGATTAATTGAAGGGCATCCAATGAATGTTCCGTGTCCCTTTGAATATTTTTCAATTTCTTCAATCTGCTTATCGCTGTAACCGAGTTTTGTCAATGCCATTCTTACCGATTGATTAACAATTTTGAAATACCCTCCTCCAGCAAGTTTCTTGAATTTGACTATCGCAAAATCGGGTTCTATGCCTGTTGTGTCGCAATCCATAATCAAACCAATGGTTCCCGTTGGAGCGAGTACGGTAACCTGTGCATTTCTATAGCCATATTGTTCACCCATAGAAAGAGCTCGGTCCCAAACTTGTTTTGCGGATTGCAATAAATAATCAGGACAGTATTTCGCATTGATGCCCATTGGTTTAATTGATAAATTTTCGTATTCCTCAGGTTCGGCATTGTAAACAGCTCTTCGATGATTTCTGATAACTCTGAGCATAGAATCCCTGTTCATCTCGAATTTAGGGAAGGGTCCGAGTTCCTTTGCCATTTCTGCTGATGTTGCATAGCTTTCACCGGTCATTATTGCCGTTATTGCACCTGTCATTGCAAGAGCTTCTGGTGAATCATAAGGAACACCATTAACCATCAGCAAAGTTCCCAGATTTGCATAACCTAAACCAAGTGTTCGGAATTCATAACTTAGCTGAGCAACGCTTTTTGATGGGAATTGTGCCATCAGAACGGAAATTTCAAGAACTATAGTCCAGAGCCTGACAGCATGCCTGAAGCTTTCTACATCGAAAGTATAACTACTTTCATCATAAAATTTCATTAAATTCAGACTTGCAAGATTGCAGGCAGTGTCATCCAGAAACATATATTCACTGCATGGATTGCTTGCATTAATCCTGCCGGATTTCGGGCAGGTGTGCCATTCATTAATAGTAGTATCGAACTGCAAACCCGGGTCTGCTGATTTCCATGCAGCTAAGTTGATCTTATCCCACAAATACTTTGCCTGAATTGTTTTTGTCGTTTCGCCAGTCGTTCTGAATTTTAATTCCCACAGACCGTCATTTTCAAGAATTTCCATAAATTTATTGGTAATTCTGACAGAATTGTTTGAATTTTGACCGCTTACTGTCAGGTAAGCTTCGCCTTCGTAGTGAGTGTTATATACATCGAAATTGAACTCAGTAATTCCCTGATCAAGAAGCGAAATAACCCTGACAATATAATTTAATGGAACGCCAGAGTGCAGGGCTTTTTGAATAAGGTTGGACAATTTTTTATTAGTTTTTCTGTCGGTTCCTCGTTGCTTTGCTTCATTAACAATTGCAGAGAGATAAGCCGCATTAATTCTGGAACCAGTAACAATAGCAGCAACTTTTTCTTCTTCTTTTGCTTTCCAATCAATAAATTGCTCAATATCGGGGTGGTCAATGTCAACGATAACCATTTTTGCGGCTCTTCGGGTTGTTCCGCCTGATTTGATTGCCCCGGCAGCCCTGTCGAAAATTTTCAGGAAACTCATTAAGCCCGAAGATTTACCGCCGCCGGAAAGGGTCTCCCCTTCACCCCTAAGACTTGAAAAATTTGTTCCGGTTCCGCTGCCAAACTTGAAAATTCTTGCTTCCCGCAGTGCTAAATCGAAAATACCCCCTTCATTCAATAAATCATCTTTGATTGATTGAATGAAACAGGCATGAGGTTGTGGTCTGCTGTATGCATCTTTTGAATGAGACAATTTTTTTGTTTCGGGGTCAACATAGTAGTGGCCTTGCTTATTACCTGTGATTCCATAAGCCCAGTGAAGTCCTGTATTAAACCATTGAGGTGAGTTCGGAGCAGCCATCTGGTTAAATAACATATATGAAATTTCATCATAGAAATTCTGTGCGTCTTCCTGAGTATCGAAATAATTATATTTCTTTCCCCAATGTGTCCATGTTCCGGCAAGGCGATGAACAACCTGTTTCAATGAATTTTCGGAACCAAGTTTAGGTTTACCTTCTTTATCATAGATAATTTTACCTGATTTATTTCTTTGCGGGACCCCTGTTTTTCTGAAATACTTCTGGGCAAGTATGTCTGTTGCTACCTGCGACCATTGAACAGGAACCTCGATGTTATCCATCTGAAAAACAATTGAACCATCAGGGTTTTTTAAAGTTGAGCTTTTTTTGGTAAACTCGAACATATCAAAGGCATTACTATAGCCTTTTGTAAATCGTTTATCAATTTTCACGTTAACCTCATTTATTTAATATTGTAATTTTTCATTTTTAGTCAAAAATTCTTAGCAGAAGCAAATCTGTTAATATAAGTTATAGGCTTTTTAGTAGTTATTTTATTGTAAAATCAATAGTTACGACAGATTTGATAGTTTTTTCAATCGAACTTAAATCATACTCACCCCAGTCGGAGACATTTGTTGAATAAAGGGGGGTGATTTGAAAAACGCCCTGCGTGGCAGATTTCATAGGTCCAACATCCCCTCCACTGCTTTTGGCAAGTTGCTCGGCTCGTTGCTTGGCGTCTTTTGCTGCATCACCAAGCATTTGTATTTTTAAATCGTTAAGTTTTGTATAATAAAATTGCGGAGGATTGGAATAAATTTCCAAGCCATCCTTGATCAAAGAAGTGGCTTCCCCAGATATCTGATTGACCAGATTAACATTTTCTGAAGTAATACTAACCGTTTGCGTCAGTTCATAACTATCTATCTGACCGGTTGAATATCCTTCCGGGGTATATCGGAAATTCTTCATAGTATTTATGGATGATGTTGTAATCTTTGATGCATCTATTCCTTTGGATTGTAAGTAATTAATAAATTTCGACATATCTTTTTGTAATTTTTCATAAGCAATTGTCATATCAGAGGAACGAACTGATATTGTTCCGCTCCATATTGCAAGATCAGATGTTATATTTTTTTCTGCATACCCTTTAACAGTGATGGTCTTATCAGACATTTTGATATTACTAAGAGTTACAGAAAGTATAATTGCCGCAACTATAAAACCAACTCCTAAGGATATACCAAGGAGAAACAGACCGCTTTTAACGGAAGTATCTTGTGTGGACATTTTCCCCCCAAAAGAAATATGTTTTAAATTTATACTGCATCACGAAAATAATTAACTTTTCAATAATTTTCAAGTTAATAAAAAAATAATTTTTCGTGAAGACAAAGTTTTCAACAACTATGACGCCTGATGAATGAATATTAGTAAGTATTCGAAAATTAAAAATTTATCCCTTTTCAAAACTTTTCAACACTTAAAAGAAGCTAAAAGTTGGGTTCCCAATGTATTTCCGTTTTCACTTTCTTGATAGATGGAGCCCATCTGCGAGATGGACTCCATATGAGTTCAAAATCACATATTTTATTTTCATTTCTCTTTATCGAGAACAAATAAGGTAATAAGGTTGTTTCTGTTTTTGCTTTGTTTTTTCTACTAAGGTTTAATACGGGAAAATAAGGTTTTTTTCTGGATCCCCGTTTGCACGGGAATGACACATTCTTGACTCCCGTCATTCCCACGAAAGCGGGAATCTAATGAGTGTTTATGGCTTAGATTCCCGTTTGCACGGGAATGACAGTTTTATTGCTTTGTCATTCCCACGAAAGTGGGAATCTCAATAAAAATAATAAAAATTAATTTGGAAATTAATGATTTAATTTATTAGGTTAATTTTTGAAGGTAAGATGTATTGTTATTGTTTTGTGATTGTTTGTTTGATTTGATTACCAATACCAATACCAATACCAATACCAATACCAATATCTTCTTCTGTTTTTTGAAATAATTAAAAAATAATTGAAAGGAGGGTTAGCCTATGATTGCCATAAAAAAGCCGAACTTGTAAATTGCAGTTACAAGTTCGGCAAGAAAAACAGAGCGACTGTTTATTATAACAGGTAAAATTCCCTTTTGCCCGTTAATCAATGGGCAAATTAATAAAAAAATGTAACTTTTTTCAAATTAATTTGTTTAAATTTAAGTGGAGAAAAAAAATGAGAAAGATTATTATATACTTTACTATATATATCTGCTCAATAAATTATATGCTTTCAGTCCCTTGTGAGGGAGATTGTCATGAAAATGAATGGATTTTGACTGATTCTGGTTATTTAATACCATTTGAAGATTGCCCTGACTGCCAGATTAAAATATGGTATTGGTATAGAGATCATATATGCGAATCAATCCGTTACAAGGAAGTACAGTTGTCATATCTCTATGTCAGACCAGAATGTTATAATTGCGGTTATCATACCAATGATATCTTAAGATATTCTTTTAGATGGATGTTATTAAATGCACCATGGCCCCGTTTTTGCCCACCAGGGGATTACAATGTTAAAGCTACTCATGTTTCATGTTGGACTCGTAATGAAAATAATTATATAGTAACATGCCCTCAACAATCATGTTGTTGGCAAAATTATTATATTTGCAATGGAAATATTTTTTTATTATCTCAAAGCAACTATGTTGTTTGTGAGGATTATCAAGGGCAAAGCTGTATTTTTCTTTGTGATAAACTGCCTACCCCAATTATTCAACCAATTTCAAACAGTTTAAAAACATATGATAAAACAAATAATAAATATAATCAAAAAGAAGAATCATCAATAGTTCTGACGAATCCTTCAAACTCAATGATAAAAATTGAATTTTTTTCTAAATTGGAAGGGAAATTTTCGCTTGCTATTTTTAATGAATTCGAATCAAAAATTAAAATTTCTGAATTAACAGCCAATAATATTAATAAATACTTTGAGATTGATTTGAGACAATTTAATTCGGGTATGTATTTTTACAGGATATATTCAAGTGATATTATGATTTCATCTGGTAATTTTATTGTTTTAAAATAGGTGATTTAATGATTAATATCATCTACAAATTAAAAAAGATAGTCAAGTTTGTTTTTTTTGTAATTATTCTGATAACTTCGTTTATATTTCAGAATATATTTTGCACAGAGAAAAAGTGGAAATTAATTGACTCAATACCAGGGATGTTTTATAAATCTATAGAAAATTCAAAGGATTTTACAAAAATTGTTAGCATTGGAGGAAAAAATAGTGTTCAAGCTATTAGAATTTCTTTGGATAAAGGTAAATCATGGTTTAATATTATTGATACAGTTAAGGTTGAAATTGATACGGTAAGCAAAGAATCAAAAGCTGTTTATTTTCCTATTAAACTATTTGATATTTCAGTTACTGATGAAGATATTATATATATTGGATGTGATAGTGGAAGAATAAAAACCTCCGGTGACTTCGGAAAAATTTGGCGAATAATTAAAACCCCATTTACAAAAGATGAAATAAAATATCTAAAATTTAACGATTTGGGAAATGGATTAATAGCTAAGAATAAAAATTTTTCATTTACTAGTGATTATGGAGAAACATGGGTTACAAGACCATATCCTGACAATGGGGATTACTGCAGATTTACCAGTTTCAATTTTGAAAAAATTGCTTTAATAACTTTTAATCCTAATGATAATAATTACAATCATTATTACATATCAAGAGATACAGGTAAAACATGGTCAGAAATAACTCTTGAAAGAATTACTGATTTTTGCTTTGTTGATGAAAATACCATTTTTGCAATTGGTAATTACTTTAATGGCTTGCATATAATGGGAGTACGGTCAAGAATTTATAAGTCAACGGATAGCGGAATAAATTGGGATATAAAAATGGATACTATATTAGATTATAGCAATGGTCTATATAATTTAAAATTTAAAAATACTAATTTTGGTGTTGCTTTCGGCGATAATGAAAGTATCTGGCAAACTGAAGATGGAGGAGAGACCTGGTATTTACTTTTGGATCATTATATAAGAAAATCCTCTTCCTCTAACTCAATGTTAGCTGATGTCGCATTTTTGGAGGATGGTGGATTAGTTGGAGTAACTGTTTCTACTTTTAAAAAATATATCTATGACCCAAAAGATCCATTAGTGGTCAATAATTCTAAAGCAAATGAGGGAGTGAATATTTTTCCCAATCCCGCTGGGGAATATATAGAGATATCGGGCTTGAACAAGGGGTTGCAACCCCTTGTTCATGGAATTGAAATCACAATCTTCAACCTGCTCGGGGAATGTGTCCTATCGGTAGCACAGACGTTCCCATCTGTGGACAGTGGTCAGACAGGAATGTCCGACCTACTAAGAATTGATGTTTCGGGTTTGCCGGCGGGGGTGTATTTTGTCCGTGTTGGCGAGTGGGTGGGGCGCTTTGTGAAAATATGAATAGCCACTACTTTCAAGTAGTGTGCAAAAGAAAAAAAATAATGTCATCTGGTAGAATAGACATTCTTGTCTGTTCTTCCATCTGTCATTCCCACGAAAGAATATAATAATAAATTTATTTAAAACCTTAATTTTCTTATAAACCTTAGTAGAAGGAAGATGAATCAAAGCATATATTATAACCTTATTACATATTTTATTTTCATTAATCTACATCCATAGTAAATAAGGTAATAAGGTTATTTCTGTTTTTGCTTTGTTTTTCTACTAAGGTTTTATACGGGGAAATAAGGTTTTTTTTCTGGATTCCCTGCCAAGCAGGGAATAACAGTGTTTATTTCTGATATGGATTCCCGTTTACACGGGAATGACACATTCTTGACTCCCGTCATTCCCACGAAAGTGGGAATCTCAATTAATGATTTCGGCTATGGATTCCCGTTTGCACGGGAATGACGATCTTCTGAATTTTGTCATTCCCACGAAAGTGGGAATCTGTATAAAATAATTAATTTGGAAATTAAAAAAATTATTTTTACTTTTCAATTGTAAAATTGACATAACATAAATAAATATATATAAATACATTTTCTCAAACTATTTAAGGAGAATCAGTTATGTCTAAAAATTATTTTACCCCCCCCCCATATTATCGTCTGGCAATATATAAAATTGTTATTATGCTATTCTTTTCTGTTTTAGATGTTAGCGCACAATTTGAAAAGAATGGTAGCTTTGAGATTGCTAATACAAATAACCTACCCCGAATTATTCAAGGTGTTTGGATGTATCGAACTGATTTTTCACTAGCAAAAGAATATTGCTGGATTAACAGGTCAATTGGATTTTGTAATGATCCGGAGCTAATTAATCCCCCTCAACCACCAAATTGCTCTAATTGGTATGCACCGACAGGTGGCTCGCCCGATTATTATCACAGATATTGTAATTCAACAGCTATACATGTGAAAGTACCAGATATTAAATTAGTTGGTGGTAATAATCGGGAAATGAGACAGCCATACGGATATGAAAATGAACAAAATGAAAACGCCTATTGTGGTATAATTATGTACAACTCCAACCCCCCAGGTCAATATTTGAAAGAAGCCCAATGCAGAGAATATAGCCAATCACAGACAGAGCTTACACTCGAAAGAATGAAGTATTATAAGATATCATTCAAGGTAAGCCGTTCTAGATCGGATTATATAAATGGTTATATCAATAAATTAGGAGCCTATATTAGCTCTTTGCCCGTTACTAATACTTCGAATCTTTTATATTTAGATGTTATACCTCAAATCGAAAGTAATTTCCCTTTGATATCACAAGCAGATGCTAATGGACTCGGAGGCTGGACTACAATAGAAGGATATTTTTATGACGACAGAAATGATAATAATTATATAACTATCGGAAACTTCGAACAAAAAACTTTATCCCACACCAGAGATAGGTTTGACAACAGATTCCCGTATGCATATTATTTCATTGATGACGTGAAAATTGAAGAATTGCTTGTATCTGATAGTTGTAAATGTGATAGCACTTTTTATAAGTTTTCTATTGATGCAAAAAAGGATCAAACAGATGAAAACCAGTGCTGTTATACTTTTAAATTAAAAGTTGTTGATGATGAGTTTGGATATTCATGTCCATTGATGAATTTTAAAATTGTTAGCTATAACTATCAAAATCCAAATGAAAGTCAAATTGTCTATAACCATGGGCAATCTGTCCCAAAAGGGACTACAGTTAATGGAGAATTTTGTATACCAAAATATCCATACAATAAATATTGGAAAAATTTAAAAGTTGAATATTATAATGGATCAGATGTTTTTTAATATTAAAGGTTAATCAAATTCAAACTCCGACAAATGATTGCTATATATATTCAATTAAAATTTTCAATAGGGGTGACAGGTTAAATCCAATTAATATCTTTAATACTCAATTTCAGAATAGACCATTGCAGTTGAGTAATCCAAACGGAACATTTATAAGGTATTTTCTTTTGAGATATCAACAAGAAATTCATAATGATGTTTGTTTTTATGGACAAAATGACCAAGAAATATGTTGTTTCCCTATTGACGTTGTTTGTAATCACTTACCTCCTGGGGATTTGGGTACAACTCCCCGTGAGAACTCTGGTGGATTTATTTATGATGATATTACTAATAAAGTTTTAATTACCAATTTTCAAATTAATCCCAATCCATCAAGTGGAATAATTTATGTTATGTTCGACTTATGGGAGAATAGCTTTGTTGAGATCGAAGTTTTCAATAATTTAGGAAATAAAGTGAAAACTATATTTTCAGGTGAATTGAAAAAAAATAGCAATAATAATTATATGTCTGAATTACAGGATTTAAGTAATGGACATTATATCGTTAAGATATCTTGCAACGGATTAGTGAATAAGTATCCTTTTATACTAATTAAGTAAACAAAAAAAATTAACTGAGGGTTTAAGTATGAACAAAACACTTTTTAAAACAGCATTTATCCTTTTATTAATAAATTTTTGTAATTCAATCGCTGATTATTACTGGACAAAGGTTGATCATGTTGGTGGTGGTTATTTCAGGAGTTTTTGTGAGGATTCATCAGGTAATCTATATATTTCTCTCACTTATCAGATTTATAAATCAACAGATGATGGTAATAGCTGGTCAGTTATTTATACAATTTCTCCGAATTCAAGTATAAAATATTTAGAGTATATCACAAGCACTGATGAAAACATATTGTTTGTAGGTGGTGACTCTCTTTTTATTTCTTATGACCAAGGTGCTTCATTTATTAATATTTCTCCTGATATTGACACTTTTAGAATCACATATACAAATCTTTGTTTTTTAGACTCAACCTTGTATCTTTTTAAAAACAAATACAAATTGAAAGATGAAAATTTTTATTCATATTTGATTTGCTCTAAAGACCTTGGTGAAAATTGGGCTACTATTGATATTTTTCCAGGTATGGGTCAGTGGAGAACACCGATTGACTTAAAAACAGATAATGATGGTTCCTTATTTTTTATAATAGATACGAACAATTATTATAAGAAAGATATCTTAACAGAACCAAAAATCATCAAACATGAAAAATATATAAAACACAATGATTACTTTTTTATCTCAGAGGGTATAGGCATATTTCTGATAAATAATTATCAGTTATTCAAATTTGATAAAAAGACATTTGACCTAATAGAATATTCTTTACCCAATATAGGTTTTAGAGATTTGACATATCACGAGGGAATTTTCTTTTGTTTCAGAGGAACTGAATTATACCAGTCTAAAGATACTATGAAGACATGGGAAAAAGTAATTGAGATGAAGTCAGGGTTGGCATTGTTACCCAGATTGTTTGTAACAAGGAAAGGAACGATATTAATAGGTGATTTTGATACTGGTTTATATATCGGAAGAAAAGTAAATAGGGTTCTTGAAAAAGAAGAAATATCTTTCTCCATCTCCCCCAACCCCGCAGGGGAATATATTGAAATTGCGTTAAGTAGCCCACGGCTTAAGCCGTGGGTTGCGGGTGTTGATGCAATCAAAATCTACAACTTGCTCGGGGAGTGTGTCCTATCGGTAGCACAGACGTTCCCATCTGTGGACAGTGGTCAGACAGGAATGTCCGACCTACTAAGAATTGATGTTTCGGGTTTGCCCGCGGGGGTGTATTTTGTCCGTGTTGGGGATTGGGTGGGGAGGTTTTTAAAAATATGAAAATATTTTTTAAAAGCTTGTAACTTTGTTTAAATTTGGGTGTTATAATT